>ERZ808051.270-NODE-270-length-64672-cov-7.552473_pt1 | contig 64672 bp, 73 predicted proteins | sample MGYA00380199_ERZ808051 | MGnify/ENA primary metagenome ERZ808051 (study PRJEB31490, sample SAMN06133391) | mouse gut metagenome | isolation source: J11 | host: mice | place: China: Chengdu | collected 2015-05 ... | reverse complement strand
CGAAATATTTGACAAAAAAATACAGGCTTTATGCGGCCTGTAGGCATTTTTCTTATTTTGGAACTGTTAAAGACCCGGCTGACTTGGCCTGCACCGGAAGCGGAGAACGGATTGACTGGAAGCGGATAAGGGGCTATAATTTTTCTAATGGGCAGAAAGGGAACTTTGGGGAAGCACACAGAAGGAGCAGGAGTATGAGATTTGAGCCAAAGACTTATGATTATGAGCTGAGCCCTTATACGGGACTTACCAGAGAGAGCTGGGTGGAGGCCGGAAAGTATCTTCTGGAGGGGATTTTTCACAACATCAAGGACTTTCAGGATCCGGTAGTCATGCCGCGGAAGGAGACGGAGATTACATATCCCCATCTCTGGGCGTCGCAGGAGATTCAGGCCACCCAGAGAAGGGCGGAGGTGTTGGAGGGCCTGACCCGCTCCTTCTTTATTGCGGCGCCCTTGATCAGCCATGAGCCGGAGCTTGAGATCTGCGGCTATTCCATGAGAGAATATTATAAGAATCAGATTCTTCGCGCGTGTACCAGAGGGGATGAGCTTTATGTGGGGACCTATGGGGATCAGCAGGAACTCACGGGACATGCGGATCCCTATAGGGCTTTTCAGCAGACCGTGGAAACCTGCGCGCTGGTGATTTGCCTATGGGTCAGCAAAAAGCAGATATGGGACTGCTGCACCAAGGCGGAGAGGGATGTGGTTGCAGAATTTCTGGAGGGCTATGCCCATGACGCCACGGTGCCCCAGAACTGGCGTCTTTTCAATATGCTGGACATGGCCTTTCTGAACATGGAGGGCTATCCCATCCGGAAGGAAGTGATGCGGGACCATGCTCAGGCCATATTAAACTACTATGCAGGGGACGGCTGGTATCGGGACGGCCATTCCTTTGACTATTATTCCTGCTGGGCGTTCAATGTGTACGCTCCCCTATGGAATCTCTGGTACGGGTATGAAAACGAACCCTATTTTGCCAAAAAGTTCGAGGAGCATTCCAACAAGCTTATGGAGACCTACGGGGACTTTTTCGATAGGGACGGCTGGACGAACATGTGGGGTCGGAGCAATATCTACCGCAATGCAGCTACCAGCGCCTTTGAGGGGAATCTGCTTCTGCGGGGCGCCAAGGCGGATCCGGGGCGGGCCAGACGGATTTCTTCGGGCTCGCTGATGCAGTTTCTGGGCCGGGAGGATTTCCTGCATCAGGGGGTTCCTACTCTGGGATTTTACGGACAGTTTTCGCCGCTGGTACAAGGGTATTCCTGCGCGGAGTCGCCCTTCTGGCTGGGCAAGGCGTTTCTTTGCCTGCACCTGCCTGCGGATCACCCCTTCTGGACGGCCAAGGAGAACAACGGAACTTGGGAGGAGCTGAAGCCGCGGGAGGTGAAGGTGACCTGCTTAAACGGCCCGGCGCTGTGCTTTTCCAACCATGAGGCAAACGGAGAGACCGTTCTGCGCACGGGGAAGGTGGTGAAGGGGGCCGGAGATGTCCATGGCATGTGGAGCTATTCCAAGCTCTGCTACAATACCAAATATCCTTGGGAGGCGGGGCCTCAGATTCCGGAGGATGCGCCGGATGAGAAGGGCCAGCGGAAGGACGGGCCGGATGAGAAGGCCCAGCGGAAGGACGGGCCGGAGGGGAAGGCCCATGTGAAGCCGGCCTTTGGGGAGGAAAATGCGGGGAAGGGCTCGCCTGAATCCGGAGGGATGTCAGGAGAAGAAAATTCCGGGACGGAGCAGGAGAAACTGGTAGAGTCCCAGCAGTATGTGCTGAGGGATCATGTGTCCGGCAGGGCATCCAGAGCAAACGTGACCTTTTGGCATGGGGAGAGGGATGGTGTGCTGTACCGCAGACAGTTCTTCGGCTATGATTTAAGCAAGGAGAGCCATTGGGTGCAGGCCGTCAATCTGGCGGATTTTCCGGTGTCCTATGGCATTGTGCGAGTGGATAGGCTTCGGCTGTTCCGGGGCATGGTGACTCTGACACTGGGCGCTTACGGTTTTCCCGACAATGGCACAGAGGTGATATGGAAGACCTGCGGTTTTGCAAAGGCCGTGGTTCTAAAGGGCAGGGACGCCGTAGGCCGGGAGAAACAGATGGCAATGACCGTATACGACGGCTGGGCGGATCTGAGGCTGCTGCACAGCCGGGGGACGAATCCGGATTCCGAAAGATCCCTTCTGCCCTACGCGGTCATGAGAAGGCAGAAGCAGTACGGCGGCTTCGAGCCCTATGTGCTGATCTCTCAGGTTATTACGAAGGAAAGCCATGAGGATTTTGCGGAGGAGGAGATTTTTCCGGTGAGTCAGGTGATCTATACCGACCCTGAGGGCTGCGGAAGCTATGGGCCGGTGGTTTTAAAGCTGCGGGACGGCACTGTGAAGAGAGTGGACTATGAGGGCATGGAGGGAAGGCTGGAACTGTAGCGTCTTAAGCCCGGTAAGGGGCTTTGTTTGGATCGGAAGGCTAAACATGCAGGAGGCAGACATGGAAAGAGATGACATAAAGCGGGACACGGATTATAGTCTCCTTTTGGAGCAGCTGGAGGCGCTGACGGAAGGGGAGCGGGATACCATTGCCAATCTGGCAAATGCATCCGGGGCGCTGAGCATGAATTTGGCGGATGTGAACTGGGTGGGCTTTTATCTGATGCGGGAGGAACAGCTGGTGCTGGGACCCTTTCAGGGAAAACCTGCTTGCCGCCGCATTGCGCTGGGAAAGGGGGTCTGCGGGACTGCCGCCGCCACGGGCCGAACTCAGCTGGTGGAGGACGTGCATGCTTTTCCGGGGCATATCGCCTGCGACGGCGCCTCCAACTCGGAGATCGTGGTTCCCGTTTATCATGAGGGGAGGCTTGTTGCAGTGCTGGACATAGACAGTCCTCTTTTTGGGCGCTTTGGGCAAAGAGACAAGGAGGGACTGGAAGACTGCGCCGCCCTGCTGGGGCGGCGCTGCAATTGGAAAATCTGAAGAAGGGGCTATGTGAGACATGTGCCTACGGTGAGTTTTACAGTCATCCGTTCCTTCAGGATCCCATCGTCCAAAATGAAACAGATAGAGTATTCGCCCTGCTGGTCTTCGCAAGGAGTCCAGCTGAAAATTCCCCGCTTTTCATCGAAGACAGCTCCCTTGGGCAGGTTTTCGCAGGATAAGGTCAGGGGAATTTTTTTGCCCTGTACACTGTAGTTTTTCCGGGCTGTCTGCTCGTTGTAGATTATGCCGGTATCTGCATCCTGAGACACATTGCTGGCGGGATTGCGGGGAATCAGCGTCAGGCTGAAAGCCTCCTTGGGGGCGGCATACTGCGGGGCCACAGGACGAAGGAAGGGCCGGTGGACCGTCAGCGGAAGGGGATAGGCGTCGGTGTCTATGGGATAGGCATATCCGGTTTCCGCGCAGGGCACGGTGGGATAGGGGTAAAGGCTGTCCGAAGGCGTGCCCGGGGCGGGGGCGTTGATTTCTATTTCCGCGATATCCTCTTGTCCGATGCTGTGGGCGGGGCCGTGGCTTCCCTGCAGCTTAAGAGGCTTCAAAAGGGAAAGTCCCGTTACTTTTGTGGTGAAATAGGGCTGTTCCGGCACGTTCTCCCGATTGGTATGTCTTCTGTAGCTGTGGGTCACTGTGGCTATGGGGGCTATGCCGGGGGCGCAGAAAGCCTCGATTCCGTCCAAGGTTATGTCACATGCGTCGTCGAACACACATACATGCCTGCCGTCGGGAACCTTGCAGGAAAAGCGTATGTTTCGCAGGGTCAGCCCGTCCACATGCTTTGCGAAAAGGCCGTAGGCAGGTAGGATGCCCCAATTGCTGGGCTCCGGGTATACTTCGGGAAGCTCAGGCACGTTGTAGGGATCGTCCCGCCAGCAGCAGGCCTCTTTGTCCCAGTCGGCACGGGGCAAAAGACCTTCGTTTTTTAAAAAGAAGCCGTTTACCAGCCAAGGGAGATTCTGGACATGCTCTTTTGCGTGGAACTGGGAATAACTCCACTCCGTATTCAGCTGCCGCTGTTCCACGGCGTGCTCCATGGTTAGGCCGCCTCTGTATTCCACCTGAACGTTTTCCAGCACCACGTTTTTGATGTGGGAGTCGGTGAGCCCCATGAGCAAAATGGGGTAGCGGGGATCCGCATTGGTGACGGTCACATTGCGAATCAGGATATTGGATAGGGAAGCCATCTTGGAACTGCCGATGCCGTTGGCATACAAGGGCAGATCTTTTTTAGGGATCTCTCTGGAAAAGTCCGTCTCGTAGCTGCCGGCAGGGCATGTGGGGGGAGCCGTTTTGGAGAAAGGGCACTCCGCAAGGAGGGGAGCATGTTCGGAAAGGCTTCCCTGAGGAGGATTCTGGGCGGCAAAGGGCCGGGAGACGGCGGGCTGCCAGACCCGCAGATAGAACCGTCCGTCTCGCTCCTCATAATTTGCGGGATTGGGTTCCACGGGATTTTCGCCGTCTACGATCTCGAAAAAGGAATGCCCGTCCACGGTGACGGTTTTGGTCCGGTTATAATGGGGAGCGTATCTGGCGGCAGGGAAGCAGGCATAGTCTTCCCGGCGGGGAATCACCCAGTTTTTGCTGTCCAGACGGATGCTGTCGCCGGAGGGAGGATATTCCGTGGAGGAGCCGTAACCGGTGACGGGAAACCGTCCCCGATCCCCTGCCCGAAGGAAGATGGGGGAGCTGGATACATTGTCCAGACAGCAGTCCTCAAAGATTACGTCCGTCAGGGAGGAACAGTCCACCGCTTCCAGACAGAAGCCTCTGGAGCGATGGAAGTTTACCCGCCTCACGGTGATCTGATGATAGCCGCAGGTGCTTTCCGTGCCCAGCTTCACCCTTCCGGTGGGGCCGCAGCGGTCTGCCGCCGCCAGCTTGTCCTGAGTGTATTCCCCGGCGTACACGCTGCCGGCATCATATCCGCTGACAGTGCAATCTTCGATCAGAACATTGGTCAAGGGCTTGAAGACTCCGGCCCCGAAGGAGGCCTTCAGGCAGATTCCGTCGTCCGTAAGGGAGTTGCAGAGGGTATGCCGCACCGTCACGTCCCGGCAGCAGTCTATGTCGAAGGCGTCTCTGGTGGTGTCCACCAGCAAATGCTCCGCGTACAGATTTTCGCAGCCTTCGGCTATGATGGCGAAATGGCCCCCTATGGTGATGGAAAAGTCCTTGAGGACAATGTTCCGGCACCGGACCAGAGCAAGGCCCTTGTTGCCGAACCATTCGCCCTGATGGCCCCTTGCCTCTCTGTCCGTGGGCTCCGGCGGATCCCCGCCCTGCAGGACATACTCCAGAATGCCGCTTTCGGGGTCGAAGCGCCCTCCGGTAAACAGCCCCTGACCGTAGATCATGATGTTTTCCAGATTGGCCCCGTACACAAGACTGTTGGCAAAGTAAGAATGGCCGTGATCTTGTATTCCCACATAGGGATTGGCCTCCGGCTCGTCATAATTACCGCCCTCCCCGGTCTGTTTTTCATAGGAACGGCGGATGTCTGTCTTTGCGGCGGAGATGACGGAGCCGTTTTCCAGATAAAGGTTCACATTGCTGGCCAGCCGGATGGTATAGGTGTAAAAGGTTCCCGCGGGGAATACCACGGTGCCTCCGTGAAGGGAGGCGGCCAAAATGGCGCTGTTGATAGCGCGGGCGTTGTCCGCGGGGGTGGCCTGAGGGGATGCCCCGAAGTCCGTTATAGGAAAAATGGAATCTTTTGATAGAGCTTCAGGCCTGACGGAAGCGCCGGTGGCCTCCAGAATTCTGTCTGTTGTCTTGTTTAACATAAGTATGCCTCCCTGCCCGTTTTCTCGGGCAACTTCGCCTTTGCAGGCGCTGCGGCGCACATGGAATCAGAAGTCGAAACAGTGCCCTTTTGTTTCGATATTTTACCACAATTTCGTGCGCTGCGGCGCACATGGAATCAGAAGTCGAAACAGTGCCCTTTTGTTTCGATATTTTACCATATCCGCAGCCCTGCTTCAACGCCGGAAGCGAAAAAGGCTTTTTTACAAAATGGCTCTTGACATTTTTGCATAGTGGGGTTATTATGCAAAATAGTTTGATAGTCAAATATATTGAATATCAAACTATTAGAGAGCCGAATCATATCATATAGTATTCAAAGCTATGTGATGGCTTCTCCGTCTGCCATGAGATGAGAGGCGGGGGAATACAAGAAAATTGTTGAGAAGAAGGAGAGAAAGGTATGTTTGACAGATTGAAGGCGGTTATTGAGGAAAAGCTGAATGCGGAGGGTGTTGAGATCACCGAAAAGACGGATTTCAAGGAGGATCTGAACGCGGACTCCCTTGATTTGTTTGAACTGGTTATGGCTCTGGAGGAGGAATTCGGCACGGAGATTCCCTCGGAGGATCTGGAGAAGCTGGCCACGGTGGGAGACGTGATGGAGTATCTGGAGAATAAGGGCGTGGAGATGTAAAAAGGCCGCTTTTGAGGCGCTGTCTGGCGTAAGGAGGTATGATGCCATGAAAACGAGAATTACAGAGCTTTTGGAGATCGAATATCCTTTGATTCAGGGCGGCATGGCTTGGGTGGCGGAATATCACTTGGCATCGGCGGTGTCCGAGGCCGGAGGACTGGGCATCATCGGTGCAGGCGGGGCTCCGGCGGAGTTTGTGAGAGAGCAGATACGCAAGACCAGAGCCGTCACGAACAAGCCCTTCGGGCTGAACATCATGCTGATGAACCCGGAGGCCGATGCCATTGCCAAGGTGGCCGCGGAGGAAGGGGTGAAGGTGGTGACCACCGGAGCCGGCAATCCCGGCAAGTATATGAAAATGTGGAAAGAAGCGGGCGTGAGGGTGATTCCCGTGGTGGCCAGCGTGGCCATGGCCAGAATGATGGAGCGGGCCGGCGCCGACGGGGTGGTGGCCGAGGGCATGGAGTCCGGCGGGCATATCGGCTCCGCCACCACCATGACGCTGGTGCCTCAGGTGGCCGATGCGGTGGAGATTCCGGTCATTGCCGCCGGCGGCATAGCTGACGGGCGGGGCTTCGCCGCTGCTTTCATGCTGGGTGCGGAAGGAGTCCAGATAGGAACCCGCTTCGTAGTGGCAAAAGAGTCCATAGTCCATGACAACTATAAGAAAAAGATCATCGCCGCCAGAGACATCGATTCGGAAGTGACCGGAATGAGCCACGGCCATCCGGTGCGGCAGCTCAGGAACCAGATGACCAGAGAATACCTGAAGCTGGAGAAGGCGGGGGCGTCCTTCGAGGAGCTGGAGCAGCTGACTCTGGGAGCCCTGCGCAAAGCAGTGGTAGAGGGAGACGCGGTGAACGGGACTCTGATGGCCGGCCAGATTGCCGGGCTGGTGAAGGAGGAGCAGTCCTGCCGGGAGATGGTGGAGGAGATCATGGAGCAGGCGGAAGCGCTGCTGGGGCATAATCGGAGAGAGGTGTGAGCATGGGTAAGACGGCGTTTATTTTTCCGGGACAAGGCGCCCAGTACTGTGGTATGGGCAAGGACTTTTATGAGTCCTTTGAGGCGGCGAGGAAGCTGTATACAATTGCGGAGGAGGCCACGGGGCTGGATGTAAAGAAGCTTTGCTTCGAGAAGGATGACAGGCTTGATATAACCGAGTACACTCAGATCGCCATGCTTGCCACGGAGGTGGCCATACTGAAGGTGATGGAGGAGCAGGGGTTTCGCGCGGACTGTGCCGCAGGCTTGAGCCTTGGAGAGTATGGGGCGCTGGCGGCGGCAGAGGTGATGGAGCTGCCCCAGCTGTTTCGGCTCATACGCTGCAGGGGAATCTATATGCAGGAGGCCTATCCCACGGGGGGAGCTATGACGGCGGTTCTGGGGCTGGACGCGGAGACAGTGGGCAGGATCTGTGAAGAGACCTCCGGCATCGTGAGCATTGCCAACGATAACTGCCCCGGACAGATCGTGATCACCGGGGAGGCGGAGGCGGTGGAAACGGCTTCGGCCAAGCTGGCGGAGGCCGGGGCCAAGCGGTGCGTGCCTCTGAAGGTCAGCGGTCCCTTTCATTCCTGCCTGCTTGCGGGAGCAGGGGAAAAACTTGCGGCCCAGCTGGAGGAAGTGGCAGTAAAGGAGCCGAAGATTCCCTACATATGCAATGCGGAGGCTGTCTATGTGCGGGAGAGCGCTCCTATAAAGAAGCTTTTGGCCATGCAGGTGTCCGGCACCGTGAGATGGCGGGAGACCATGGAGCTGATGATTGCCAATGGAGTAGACACTTTCATCGAGATCGGGCCGGGGAAAACCTTGGCGGGATTCCTCAAGAGGATCAGCCGGGACGTGAAGGTGGTCAGCGTGGGCACGGTGCAGGAGCTGGAGGCAGCCAAGAGCCTTTTGTCGTAGGGGCGTGAGACGGATTTTGTCTGCAGGGGCAGATATGCTCTTGCAGGGGAGGAAATAGATCGGAGCGGATGTGAAAAGAGCCCATGGCATGGAGTTCTTTAGAAGGATTCGCAAGACGGAAGCTTAAAGGGTGGTGGATATGGAAGAGGAAACAGTAAGCACAAAGGAGCTGGAGGGCAGAGTGGCTCTGGTGACAGGGGCCAGCCGGGGAATCGGCAGGGCCGTGGCTCAGAGGCTGGCCCGGATGGGCGCTACGGTGCTGGTGAATTATAACGGTTCTTTAGACCGCGCCATGGAGGTGGTGCAGGAGATTCAGGAGGCCGGGGGACGCGGAGAGGCTATCTGCTGCGATGTGTCCGACTATGGCGCATGCGGCAGGATGGCGGAGGAAATCATCAAAAAATATGCGCATGTGGACATTTTGGTAAACAATGCCGGCGTCACCAGAGATAATCTGATTCTGCGTATGTCGGAGGAAGAGTACGACAAGGTGCTGGATACGAATCTGAAGGGAGCCTTCAATACCATCCGGCATTTGTCAAGGTATTTCCTGAAGCAGAGGGGCGGAAATATTATCAATATATCGTCTGTGTCCGGGGTGACGGGCAACGCGGGGCAGGCGAATTATTCCGCATCCAAGGCGGGGCTCATCGGGCTGACCAAGAGCGTGGCAAGGGAGCTTGCAGGCAAAGGAGTCAGAGTCAATGCGGTGGCGCCGGGCTTTATCGAGACGGAAATGACACAGGCGCTGCCGGAAAAGGCGAGGGAAGCGGCCGTGGCGTCCATTCCGGCGGGAAGGATGGGAACCGTGGAGGACGTGGCCCGTCTGGTGGCATTTCTGGCCGGAAAGGGTGCGGACTATATTACGGGACAAGTGATCTGTGTGGACGGCGGCATGACCTGCGCGTGACGTAGGGAGAGGCAGACCTTAGAACCTTGATCCGGCGCAGGAGTATGGAGCGGGAATGAAAAAAGGCAGGAGTTGGAGACGAAGATGAGGAGAAGAGTGGTGATTACGGGCATGGGCGCGGTGACGCCCATCGGCATCGGCGTGGAGGAGTTTTGGGCCGGCATTCAGGAGGAGAGAATCGGCTTCGGACCGATTACAAGCTTTGACGCATCCGGCTACAAGTGCAGGCTTGCGGCGCAGGTCAAGGGGTTCGAGCCGGAAAAGTACATGGATAAGAAGGCAGCCAGACGCATGGAGCCTTTCTGCCGGTATGCGGTGGCTGCGGCAGGGGAGGCCATGGCGGATGCGGGGCTGGATATGGAGAAGGAGGACGCATATAGGATAGGCTGCTGCGTAGGCAGCGGCATCGGGAGCCTGCAGGCCATGGAGAGAGAGTATGCCAGACTGACGGAGAAGGGGCCCGGCAGGGTGAGTCCCCTTTTCGTGCCCATGATGATATCCAACATGGCGGCGGGCAACGTGAGCATTGCCTTCGGCCTGAAGGGCAAGAGCCTCAATGTGGTCACGGCCTGCGCCAGCGGCACACATTCCATCGGGGAGGCATTTCGATCTATTCAGTACGGTGAGCTGGACGCCTGCGTGGCCGGCGGCGCGGAGGGGGCCGTGACGCCTCTGGGCATCGCAGGCTTCTGCGCGCTGAACGCGCTGTCGGAGAGTCAGGATCCTCGTAGATGCTCCATTCCCTTCGACAAGGACAGAAGCGGATTTGTCATGGGCGAGGGAGCGGGAATCGTGGTTTTGGAGGAACTGGAGCACGCGAAGGCAAGAGGGGCTCATGTCTACGGGGAGGTGCTGGGCTACGGCTGCAGCTCCGATGCCTATCATATCACTTCCCCCGCGGAGGACGGTTCCGGCGCGGCCAGAGCCATGAGCAATGCGCTGGAGGACGGCGGTATAAGGCCGGAGCAGCTGACCTACATCAACGCCCACGGGACAGCCACCCATCTCAATGATTTGTTCGAGACCAGAGCCATCAAGCTGGCGTTCGGGAGCCATGCGGCCAGTCTTAAGATCAATTCAACCAAGTCCATGATCGGGCATCTTCTGGGCGCGGCGGGCGCGGTGGAGTTCATCGCCTGCGCGAAGCAGGTGCAGGAGGGCTATATCCATAGGACGGTGGGGCTTCTTGAGTCGGAGGAGGAACTGGATCTGAACTACTGCCGGGAAAGCTATCGGGAGCAGGTGCCCTACGCCCTCAGTAATTCGCTGGGCTTCGGGGGACATAATGCCAGTATTTTGATGGGACGATATGAATAAGATTCCATAAGGGAGACAAAGGTTATGTCATTGTATACGGCAAAGGAAATCATGGAAATCATTCCCCATAGGTATCCCTTTTTGTTGATAGATACCATAGAGGAGCTGGAGCCGGGGGTCCGGGGGGTAGGGCGCAAATGCGTCAGCATGAACGAGCCCTTTTTTCAGGGACATTTTCCGGGAAATCCGGTGATGCCGGGGGTTCTGATCATAGAGGCTCTGGCTCAGGTGGGGGCCGTGGCTCTATTGTCCCAGCCGGAGTGGAAGGGGCGCACCGCTTACTTCGCAGGAATAGACAAGGCCAGATTCCGGCAGAAGGTGGTGCCGGGAGACGTGCTGACCTTGGAGACAGTGATTCTCAAGGTAAAGGGCCCCGTGGGCGTGGGAAAGGCCGTGGCTGCCGTGAACGGAAAGGTGGCCGCAGAGGCGGAGCTGACCTTCGCCCTTGGATAAAAACAGTCTCAAAAAGGAAACTGGAATTAGAGGTGAAAGAAATGAGCAGGTTGCTGGATCGTACAAAGGTGGGAAAGTATATTTTGTTGAAACAGAAGCGTTCGGATTTCTTTACCAAATGGAAGGATTCCGAAAAGCAGGCAGCCGGAACGGCAGGCTCCGGGCCCGAAGCGGAGACCTCCGAGGAAAAGCGTAAGGAGTCGGAGGATCTGCGTAACAGAGAAGGATATAAGATACGCTGTCCTAAGTGCGGGAAGTCGGTGGACCGGGACCGGGTGGTGAAGAGGAAATATATCTGCTATGAATGCAATGGGTATTTCCGGGTCAAAGTGAACAACCGCATCCGTATGGTCGCTGATCCTCATAGCTTTGAGCCTTGGTTTACGGATATGCCCGTATCCAATCCGCTGGACTATGAAGGATATGAGGAAAAGCTGGCCGGAGCCAGAGAAAAGACAGGTCTGGAGGAAGCGGTGACGGTGGGACAGTGCAAGGTGTTCGGTGAGGACATGGTGCTGGGGATCTGTGACTCCAGATTTCTCATGGCCAGCATGGGCCATGTGGTGGGGGAGAAGATCACTGCCGCCATTGAACGGGCCATTGAGAGAAGGCTGCCCGTCTTTCTGTTCTGCTGTTCGGGAGGCGCCAGAATGCAGGAGGGCATCGTCTCCCTGATGCAGATGGCCAAGACTTCTGCGGCCGTGCGGAAGCTGGGGGAGGCCGGGCTGCTGTACTGCACCGTGCTCACGGATCCCACCACGGGAGGCGTGACTGCCAGCTTCGCCATGCTTGGGGATGTGATCATGGCGGAGCCGGGCGCGCTGATCGGATTTGCCGGGCCCAGAGTCATTCGGCAAACCATCGGTCAGGAGCTGCCGGAGGGCTTTCAGACTTCGGAGTTTCTGGTGGAGCATGGCATCATTGACGGTATCGTAAAGAGGGAGAACCTGAAAAAGACTATCTATTTCCTGATCAAGGCCCATCAGGGCAGGGAGGGGGAGTACGCCCGCTTTCTGCCGGGAACGGAGAACCATTTCATTTTGAGCGAGGTGCTGAAGGAACAGTCATGGAACGAGAGGCCCCGCAATGCCTGGGACAAGGTGAGGGCGGTGCGGAGGGTGGAGAGGGCCTCCGCCTGCGACTACATAGAGCATATCTTTGATTCCTTCGTGGAAGCCCACGGAGACAGGAGCTTCCGGGACGATCCGGCCATCATAGGAGGCATCGGCTTTCTGGACGGCCAGCCGGTGACTGTGATCGCCCAGCACAAAGGAAAGGATGTGCGGGAGTGTCAGGAGAGAAACTACGGCATGCCTATGCCGGAGGGCTATCGCAAGGCTTTGCGCCTTATGAAGCAGGCGGAGAAATTTCACCGCCCCATCGTCAGCTTCGTGAATACCTCCGGGGCCTTCTGCGGCATCGAGGCGGAGGAGCGGGGGCAGGGGGAGGCCATCGCCCGGAGCCTGACGGAGATGTCGGCCCTGAAGGTGCCTGTCCTTTGTATTTTCATCGGAGAGGGAGGCAGCGGCGGCGCGCTTGCCACCGGCGTGGGAAATCAGGTGTGGATGCTGGAAAACGCCACTTATTCCATATTGTCCCCGGAGGGCTTCGCGTCCATATTGTGGAAGGATTCCACAAAGGCCAAGGAAGCCAGCGAGATCATGCGCATTACGGCTCAGGACTTAAAGGAACTGGGCATTATCGAGAAGATCATTCCTGAGTTCGGGGGCGCGGACGCCGGGACGGCTTCGGCCATAGGGGGCTACCTGAAGGAACAGATCAAGGGATTTCTGAAGGAGTTTCAGGGAATGACGGGAGAGGAGATCGCGGCGCAAAGGTACGAGAGATTCCGCAGATTCTGAGACAGTGTAGGGCAAAGGTTCCATTTTCCGGATCCCGGCGTTGATATGGGAGGATATGGGAGAGATTGGGCAAGGACGGCGGCGCTGAAAGATTTCGATAGAAAGGATGGTTTATAGGGATGTCTGTTAGGATAATAGGAACCGGAAGCGCATTGCCTGTTAGATGCGTTGGCAATGGGGAGCTGGAAGCTTTGGTGGATACCTCTGACGAATGGATCAGGGAGCGCACGGGAATCTGCAGCAGATATGTGTCCACCGGGGAGACCGTGGCGTCTCTGGCGGCGGCAGCCTGCGCCCATGCTCTCGAGGACGCCGGGAAGGAGAGCGGGGAGGTGGAGCTGCTGCTGATCGCCACTTGCACACCGGAGGATGCCCTGCCCTGCGTCGCATGTCAGGTGCAGGAGAGGATCGGGGCGGTGAACGCCGTGGCTTTCGACCTGAATGCGGCCTGCGCCGGCTTTCTGTTTGCCCTGCACACGGCATGGGCATACATCGAAGCGGGAATCTATAGGAATGCTCTGGTGGCAGGAGCGGAGGTGCTGTCCAAGATCATAGACTGGACGGACAGGGGAACCTGCATTCTGTTCGGTGACGGCGCGGGGGCCGTGTATCTGGAGAAATGCGAAACGGGGGGGCAAAACGGCATTCTGGGCTTTGCGCAGCATTCCGACGGCAGGCGGGGACCGGTGCTGTCCTGCATCGGGAGACAGAGTGGCAATCCATATTTCCGGCAGGAGCCTTTGTATCCATATGTGAGGATGGACGGCAGGGAGGTATTTGCCTTTGCCGTGCGTCAGGTGCCTGAGGCCATCAGGGAGGCAGTGGGAAAGGCGGGGATAGGAGTGGAGGATGTGGACCTATTCGTGCTCCATCAGGCCAATAGGAGGATTCTGGAGGGAATTGCCAAAAGGCTGTCCGTGGACATGGAGCGCTTTCCTATGAATCTGGATAGGGTGGGAAACACTTCTTCCGCCGCCATCCCCCTTCTTTTGGATGAACTGAGACACAATGGGCGCATAGTCCCCGGAATGACTCTGGTGCTCTCAGGCTTCGGTGCCGGACTTACCTACGGGGCCTGCGTGCTGAGATGGTAAAGGTTGTCCTTGACATTTTCTGAAAAGTTGGTACATTTATATTAGCCGTGGTTGGGGCGATTGCGGTCAAAGGAGGATAGCGGCGGCGAGATGGCACAGAATACGAAGCGTTCCATAAACGAACTGCTGGTGAGCTTGTTCAACCATGTGATGGCTCTGGAGGCAAAGGCGGTCATCACGGAGGAGTATAAGGACATCACCAACAATGACATGCATATCATAGAGGCCATCGGAGTGGAAGAGCCCAGAAACATGTCCGTGATAGCCCGCAGGCTTTCCGTGACGGTAGGGACCCTGACCACAAATATGAATGGATTGGAGAAAAAAGGCTATATTAGAAGAGAGCGCAGCCTGAAGGACAAGCGGGTGGTGCATGTGACCCTCACGGAGAAGGGGAGAAAGGCCTTTTTTCATCACCGGGATTTTCATAAGAAAATGATCAAGGCAATTTTGAAGGACTTAAGCGGGGAGGAGATGGAGATTCTTTATAGGTGTTTGGAGAATCTCAACGGATTTCTGGAGCCGGACGCCGGAAATGCGGGGGAATGAATGGTTCGGCCCTTCAGGCAGGCCTTGAAAAGGCGTAAAAGAGGTCCTTTGATGAGGCCGGAAGGTGGTATGGATGAGTACGAGTGAAAAGGGCGACAGAAGGTTCGGCGGAATCAAGACGGTGATATATGGCCGCACCATCGTGATACTGCTGGGTTTTCTTGCGCAGCTGATTCTGCTGGCGGCAGGATATTACCTGCTCAGGAACTATAATTTCCTTTTTTATATATTGTTTTTGTGCATCAGCGCCGTTGCGCTGGTGTATATTTTTAATACGCCGGGAAATCCGGACGTGAAACTGACATGGATGTTTCCCATTGCCATTTTTCCGGTATTCGGTTCCATCTTCTACATGACCATCACTTTTCAGCCGGGAACCACGGTGATGTACGATAGGCTTAGAATCCTTTCTGAGCATACGAAGAAATACGTGCCCCTAAGGCCCCTGACCAGAGGGAGGCTGCGGGAGGAAAGCCCTCACATGGGGCAGCTGGCTTATTATCTGGAGAGGCGGGACAACAGTCCTGTGTATGAGAATACGCAGGTGAAGTATTACCCCTTGGGGGACGGCCAGTTCGTGGATATGGTGGAGGAGCTGAGAAAGGCCGAGAAATTCATTTTTCTGGAGTTCTTCATCGTCCATGAGGGCAGGATGTTGGACACGATTCTGGAGATTCTGAGGGAAAAGGCGAAGCAGGGTGTGGAGGTGCGGTTCATGTATGACGGCACCAATGTATTGCTCAACCTTCCCAGTTTTTTTCCGAAGCTCATGGAGGACGAGGGCATCCGCTGTAAGATGTTCGCGCCGATCAGGCCTGTCTTTTCTCCCCACTACAATAATCGGGATCATCGGAAGATACTGGTCATCGACGGCAAGGTGGCTTTTACGGGGGGCATTAATCTGGCGGACGAGTATATCAATGAGAAGAACCGCTTCGGCCATTGGAAGGACGCGGGAGCCATGGTCAGGGGCGACGCGGTGGAGAGATTCACCTATATGTTTCTGGAGATGTGGAATGAGTCCGAGACAGGGCCGGAGAATTATGGGGCCTATGTCCTGCCGGAGGAGGCGGCAAGGCCCAGCGACGGGTATGTGATTCCTTACAGTGTCTGCCCTCTGGGGCCGGAGCGGGTGGGGGAGAGGGTGTATCTGGACATCATCAATACGGCCCACACCTATGTGCATATCATGACCCCTTACCTGATATTGGATTATCAGATGCTTATGGCGCTGATCTATGCCGCCGGCAGGGGCGTGGAGGTGGTTATCATCATGCCTCACATTCCCGACAAGAAGTATGCGTTCATGCTTGCAAAGACATATTATAATCAGCTTCTGGAGGCAGGGGTGAGAATCTGTGAGTATGAGCCGGGCTTTGTGCATGCAAAGGTATTTGTGTCCGATGACGTGAAGGCGGTGGTGGGCACGGTGAATCTGGACTATAGAAGTTTGTACCATCATTTTGAATGCGGGCTGATTTTGTATAAGAATTCCCAGATAGCGCTGATGGAGGAGGATATCAAAGATACTCTGAAAAAATGTATTGAGATGACCGTGGAGGACTACAGAAAGCTGAAGCTGACGGATCGGGCGCTGGGAAGGATCATGAGGTTTTTGGCGCCGCTGATGTAGGGCGTTATGGGGCAGGTTTTGACCTGCCCGTTTTTTATTCATGACAATAGAAGACTCGCGAAGCGTGGCTTCTATTGTTTCAGCTGAAACTTTTTTGCGCAAAGATCGTCTATAGTCTCAGAGGGGAGCGGAAAGGATGCCAAAGCGCGCTTAAAAGATGCGTGAAGGGCGGTTGGGAAGCAGTCTTACCGCCAGAGGCAAAGGGACGGGAATAGGAGGGCAGAGCTTGAAAGATACGGAAATAATTGATTTGTACTGGGCCAGAGATCAGCAGGCGATCGCGGAGACGCAGAAGGCCTATGGAAAATACTGCTACAGCATCGCATGGCATATTCTGTTCAACAAGGAGGATTCGGATGAATGCGTCAACGATACCTGGCTGAGGGCTTGGAATGCCATCCCGCCCAAAAGGCCGGGGAGGCTGGAGGTATTCTTGGGCACTATCACGAGGAATCTCTCTCTGGACAGGTGGAAGGAAAGGCATACTATGAAAAGAGGAAACGGGGAAATGATGCTGGCTCTGGACGAGCTGGCGGAATGTGTGCCGGACATGCACGGCACGGAAGAGCAGGTGGAGGCGGCGGAGCTGGAACGTCTGTTGAACGAATTCCTGCATTCGCTTCCGGAAAGGGAATGCAATGTGTTTCTGCGCAGATATTGGTACGTGGAAGAATACAATGAAATCGCAAAGCGATATGGGATGAAGCTGAACACGGTGAAGACATGTCTGTTTCGCACTAGGGCGAAGCTACGCAGTTATCTGGAGGAGGAAGGGGTGATAGTATGAGCAGAGATAGGGACGAAGGCATGAGGGAGCATGCGCTGAGGATTATGGAAGCGCTGTCCGGTGTGGACGAGGAGCTTCTGGAGCGCAGCGGCAGGGAGCGGCAGCGCCGAAACCTGACAGCGCCGGGGCATAGGAGGGCATCCCGGACCGGGGCTGTCGGCTCCCGCAAGCGCCCTATATGGCAGGTGGCAGGCGCTTGGGCAGCAGCGCTGTGCCTTGGCGTGGCGGGCATTGCCAGCTGGAGCGCATACGGACAACGGGGGGGAGCCGGAGACGGAAGTCCCCTGGTAAAAAGCGGCACCGTCTATGAGGAGAACGGAATGGATATGGCGGGAGGCCAGAACGATTATCCGGGAGACGCTCCGGAGTGTGAGGGCGCGGCAGACGTGGAAGAACATCAGAAACTCGGCCCGGCCCAAGGGGATGTGGCAGCCCAAGGAAACGGCGCGGCACAAGGGGATGGCATGGTCCAAGGAAACGGCGCGGCACAGGAAAACAGCTCCGTGAAAGATAATAGCGCGGTACACACAGGTGTGGAGTCTGCCGGAAACTATGGCGATACGGGCCGGAAGGATGGCTTGCCACAGAATATTGATTCAGAGAATACCGGGGGCTTCGGACAAAATGATACAGAAGATGGTATGACGGAGATCGTAGACGGCTGCGGCAAGCTAAACGCCATAGAATATTCCCTGCAGGCGGCTGGTCAGATAGAGGGGCTGGGGGAGTATGTGCCCGAAACACTGCCGGAAGGCTATAAATTTGAGAGCGCCTACAGCAATCAGGATTTGGATAGAGAGAACCTTACAGTGAGCTGGAGCAGAGGAATGGATATGATCCTGCTGCATCTGGAGCAGACACAGGGAACCGTGGAAACCGTGGACGTGGAAAAGCCGGAGATCTATGATGAGCGTCTCTATGAAGTTCCCTATGGGGAGACGGTGCCGGAGGAATATCGGCAGGTATTTCAGGATCCGGTGTTCGCGCTGGAGGATTTCAGCTTGGAGATCGTGGAGAGCCGGATGAAGGCTTATGAGGACAGCGGGGACACAGCCACACCCAGAGGCAATTTCAAGGTTCTGTATCCTGACGGGGTTCTGGTATCCTTCAACGGGCGGGGCACGGCTCAGGAGATATGGGACATGTTCTGCTCCATGGGGCCCTGAAGGGCCGGACGGGGACGGTTTGGCAGGAAGCGCTGAGAATGGCCGCTGAGGATGCGGCATTGACGGGGCGGCGCAGCCGCGGCAAAGCTATAGGGCCGTGACTGCGTCGTTTTCGCGCATTCGATATCCGATGCCTACTTCCGTGAACACATATTGGGGCTGGGCAGGATTCTGCTCTATTTTTCGGCGGATGTTTGCCATGTTCACCCGCAGAATTTGGTTGTTTCCGTCTATGTAAGGCCCCCAGATATTGTTCATGATGAAATTGTAGGTCAGCACCCGCCCTGAATTTTTCGCCAGCAGGGTCAGGAGCTGGTATTCGATCTGAGTCAGGTGAATCTGTTTTCCCTGAAGCAGCACCAGCCGTTTCTGGAAGTTGATCTCAAGATCCAGAGCCCTATATGTGGTCGCGGGGGAGCTGCCGCTGTTGTGGCGCAGGGAAGTGCGTATCCGGGCCATGAGCTCTGCGATGCCAAAGGGCTTGGTGATATAGTCGTCAGAGCCCATGTCCAGAGCCTTGACCTTTTCCTGCTCCTCGTTGCGGGCGGAAATGATGATGATGGGAACATGGCTCCAGAGCCGGATTTTCTGCAGCACTTCACAGCCGTCTACATCGGGAAGCCCCAAATCCAACAGAATCACGTCGGGACAGAGGGAGGCGGCCAGACTTAATCCCTCCCGTCCGGTAAACGCTGCTCTGACCCGGTAGCCGTTTCCGCTCAGGGTGGTGGTGATAAAGGAACAGATGCTTTTGTCGTCTTCTATTACCAGTATACTGAGTCTTGCAGTCATATGGAGTCCTCCTATTCCAGTGCCGTCTCTACGCTACAGCGCCCATTTTACGGAAGGATTTTCGGCCGCAAGGGCATGCGTCCGTAAATCCTTCTGGGCGCTTACGCTTCGAGACTGATTCCAGTGCCGTCTCTACGCTACAGCGCCCATTTTACGGAAGGATTAATATTACTTCTTTTTGGGCAGGGTGAAGATGAATTCCGCTCCGTGCTCGTGATTCCTTCCCAGAATGGTTCCCTGATGGGCGCTGATGATGGTTTTGCAGATAACCAGACCAATCCCCATTCCTTTCTGGGCGTCAGGTGCATGGACGGCGGAGTAATAAGTGCCCTCGAATAAACTGTTCAGCATGTTTTCCGGAATGCCAATTCCATAGTCCCTGATAGTGAAGGAGACGTAATCAGGCTCGTCTTCAACCACCATATCCACAGGCTCCTTGCTGCCGGAATGGCGCAGGGCATTTTCCAGAAGGTTCAGGATTACCTGCTCGATCAGTACCACGTCCATGGGCAGCAGGATGAAATCGTCGGGAATTGTCACATGGATGGTGCAGCCGGGATGCCGCTTTTCCATTTTCTGCAGGGCCTCTCCGATCACCTCCTCCACGATCTCGTCAGTGGTATTGATAATGGGACGATCTTCTCTGATGCGGGTGATGGACAGAAGATTTTCCACCATATTGATGAGCCAGTCGGAGGATTCCTGAATATTGGTCACGATCTGTCTTTTCTCTTGTTCGCTTAAGAGAGATTGGTTTTCCAGAAAGATTAGGCAGTTGCCCAGAATTCCCGAAAGCGGAGTCCTCAGGTCGTGGGAGATGGCCCGAAGAAGGTTGGCGCGGGTTTTTTCCAAGCCGGCTTCCGCCAGCTGCTTTTCCCGTTCAGCGATGAGTTCTGATTGTGTGGTTGAATGGGAGATCAAAGCGCTGATGAATATGGTGACGGCGGCCATGCCCAGAAATGTGATGAAGAGACTGCCGGGAGAGACGTCCTGAGTCAGCCCCAGCCACAGTACGGCGAGAAGAGAACAGAGAAGGCCGTAGAAATACCCTATGGTGTTGCAGGATATGATGATGAGGCTGAAAATGAACAGTAAAGTGACATTGGAAGGATCTCTTCCTGCAGTGCCGCCATAGATGGCTGCGGCGGCTATGGTGATGGCCATACATACGACAGAAAAAAGTACACTGTAAAGATGTTCGTTCCGTTTGCGCAGGGTCTGTAATTTTTTCAGCATAGGTTACTCCTCCGTCAGCCGGTGCATGGAGCGTCTATTCGCCCTAAGGGTGCTGTGAAAAGCCACCACCTTCATTATATAGTCTTTGTGCAGGTTAGGCAATAAGCCCAATGTAAAGATAGTGTTAAGAATTCCGGCATTCAGTTTGAATTCCTTAAGATTCTATTGCGTCTCTTGCATAGGGCTGTCTTGGGTACTATAATGAAAAAAATAAGTTCTGGCAGGGCTGCCTAGGCCGGTATGGCGGTGTAGACGGTGTGGGCGGAACGGGGCAGGGAAAGAAGAAGTATGAAAAAACGGGAAGTTTTTCTGGATGGACTGCGGGTGGCGGCCACTTGCGCAGTGGTGATGCTGCACACCATCACGGGGGCCATGGACATTACGAACATGAGCGAGTACCCTTTGGAATGGAAGGTGTTTTTGGCAGGGCTGGATCTGCTCTGCTGGTGTGTCCCGGTTTTTTTGATGATATCGGGATACTTGTTTTTAAATCCGGCACGGGAGATAGGCATGGGGAAGATGCTGACGAAATACTGCAGAAGGATCCTATTGGCTTTGTTTGTGTTCGGAGTGCCTTTTGCTCTGCTGGAACAGGTGGCCACGGAGAGGTGTCTCCGCCTTGACATGGTGGGCAGAGGAATCCTGATGGTGCTTCGGGGGGAGAGCTGGTCCCACATGTGGTATTTGTATAGAATTCTGTTCCTTTACCTGCTCACTCCGGCACTCAGGTGGTTTTTGACAAGGATTCCCGTATGGGGGGTATATCTGGTGCAGGGTCTGCTTCTTGCAGTCTGCAGCGGGCTGCCTTGTCTGTGCAGGGTGCTGGGACTGGGATGGGGTGACCAGCTGCCGGAGGAGGGAATCTATCTCTTCTATTATATATGCGGATATTTGTTTGCCGCAAAGGCCGGCAGTCCCCCAGCGGCTTGGAAAGAAAAAGGGGCTCCGGCCAAGGAAGGGGGGCGTCATACTTCCCGGAAGGTATGGGCAATGAGGGGCTTGTGCATACTTGCCCTCCTGCTTGCGGCGGGAGCCGTATATGGGCGGCTGTCGGGAAAATACACTCTGGTCATGGCGTACAACCATCCTATGACGGCGGCGTTTGCGCTTCTGATCTTTTGGCGCAGCATGTATTTCCGGTGGAATGTCCCCGGAAAGGGGGCCGTCTTGGAGAAGCTGGGCAGGCTTTCCTTTGCAGTGTACCTGGTGCATCCGGTGTTCCTGAATCTCACTTACAAATTCCTCCATGTGACGCCGCTCTCATTTCCGCTGGGGCTGTCGCTTCCGGTCTTTTTCATAGGAACGCTGCTTCTGGCCACGGGAACGGCATGGATTCTGCACCGTCTGCCGCCTATGAGAAAGTATGTGGTGTGATGCGCTCCCAGCGTCCCGCCGCGCCGCAGGGCAGCACCAGACCGCTCTGTGTCACTGGGAGGCCGATTTCCGCTGCCTGAGCTTGTCCGCCCAAGGGTTTTGTGATCTCGCTGTTTAACATGTAGGACAGCACTGCAGGCTGCAGCCCGGTGGTGTAGGAGTTGATCAGGAAAAATAGGGCGTTTCGGGACAAGAGCTTGGCTGCCAGTCCTAGAAAGGACCAGATATTGTCCTCCATCTTCCAGATCTCTCCCTTGGGGCCCCTGCCGTAGGAAGGGGGATCCATGATGATGCCGTCATAAGTGCTGCCCCGGCGAAGCTCGCGTTCCACGAATTTCACGCAGTCGTCAACCAGCCAGCGGATGGGGGCGTTTCCAAGTCCGGAAGCCTGTGCGTTCTCCTTGGCCCATGCCACCATTCCCTTGGAGGCGTCCACATGGGTGACGCTGGCGCCTGCCGCCGCGGCTGCCAGAGTGGCGCCCCCGGTGTAAGCGAATAGGTTCAGAACCTTTATGGGGCCGTTTTGGCTGCGGCGGGCTCCCCGGATGATTCCGTAAAACCATTCCCAGTTGGCCGCCTGCTCCGGAAACAGTCCTGTGTGCTTGAAGCTGAAGGGCTTCAGCCGGAAGGTGAGACGGCTGCATTCTCCGGGCTGAGAGGAATCGGAGGGGGCCAAAGAAGTCCCTTGATCTCCCAGAGAATAATGAATGCTCCACTCGTCAGGCAGCCGGAAAAATTCCCATTCTCCGCCGCCCTTGGCGCTCCTATGATAATGGGCGTTCCTGCTCTGCCAGCCTATATGTTTGCGGGGGGTGCTCCACAGCACCTGCGGGTCGGGACGCACCAGTACATATTCGCCCCATCGCTCCAGTTTCTCGCCGCCAGAGGCGTCCAGCACCTCATAATCCTTCCAATTGTCTGCAATCCACATTGATCTTTGCCTCCGTAGGTTCTATCTATAATATGAAAACACTTTAACATACAGAGTTTTCTTTTTCAATAAGATTTGTAGGAGTCTGAAGGGATCAGCCTTTGGTTCCTCTGTCCAGAGTGCCTGCGGCCTGAGATCCTTGCGCAGGAGAAAAATCCTTACGGGGCGCTCTGAGAGGGGCAAGTGTGGATTGTACTTAAAAAAATACAATAAAAATACAAAAAAACTTGCAAAACAGAAAAAAACACGTTGCAATCCTGAGAATTACCATGTATAATAGTCTCGCTGTGGCATGATAGCTTTGAAGCGTGAGGTTGCTGACTGCCAGCAATGGCTGTCAGGTTTTCCGTGGAGCGAATGTCAAGTTAGAAAACTGACGACAAGTCACTGTACCGAGAATGAAGTGCGGGTCCGGATTCAGAATGGTTGCGCAGGAATTTAGGACACACACGGGAGAGTGTACAGTCACCGCTTGTCGTACTGGCAATGAAAAACGCAGGAGATGCGGATTTTCATTTCGTTAAAAGTGCGAAAAGGAGGCGACTTTTTTTATGGCAAGTCAAGTAATGAGAATTACACTGAAGGCGTATGAGCATCAGCTGGTGGACGCGTCCGCCAAGAAGATCATCGAGACTGTGAAGAAGACCGGATCCGAGGTGAGCGGCCCCGTGCCCCTTCCCACCAAGAAGGAGGTAGTGACCATCCTCAGGGCGGTACACAAGTACAAGGATTCCAGAGAGCAGTTCGAGCAGAGAACCCACAAGAGGCTGATCGACATCATCGCACCGACCCAGAAGACAGTGGATGCATTGCAGAGACTGGAGATGCCTGCAGGTGTGTACATCGACATCAAAATGAAGACGAAGTAATCAATTCAAAAACCTCTACTTAGACGTAAGAACGCATCTCTCTGCTTGAATGGAGAGGGACGGGGAATTCTCCCTGAGAGAGCTTCCTGAGGCTGCGGCGCAACGGCGGTCTTGCGGTCCGCTATGTAGATGAAGCCCTATGGGCAGAAAGAGAGGAAAAATGAAGAAAGCAATTTTGGCAACGAAAATCGGAATGACCCAGATCTTCTCCGATGGAGGCGTGCTGATTCCGGTGACGGTTCTTCAGGCAGGCCCCTGCGTGGTCACGCAGGTCAAGACCGTGGAGAACGACGGCTACAAGGCAGTTCAGGTGGGCTTTGTGGACAAGAAGGAGAGGATCATCAACAAGGACGCCAGCGGCAACAGGGAGATGATTCACCTCCACGGCGCAAACAAGCCGGAGATGGGACATTTCAAGAAGGCCGGCGTCAGCCCCAAGAGATATGTGCGCGAGTTCCGTTTCGAGAATTCCGAGGAGTACACTCTGGGAGCAGAGATCAAGGCCGATATCTTTGCACAAGGCGATAAGATAGATGCCACAGCCATTTCCAAAGGTAAAGGATTTCAGGGCACCATCAAGAGATTCGGACAGCATAGAGGACCTATGAAGCACGGCTCCAAGTTCCACCGCCATCAGGGTTCCAACGGCGCCTGCTCCTCCCCCAGCCGCGTGTTCAAGGGCAAGGGAATGCCCGGCCACATGGGCTGTGTGAAGAAGACGGTTCAGAATCTTGAGGTAGTGAGAGTGGATGCGGAGAAGAACCTGCTGCTGGTAAAGGGCTCCGTGCCCGGTCCCAAGAAGGGATTGGTAACCGTCAAAGAAACAGTCAAGGTTGAATGCTAGTATAGGGTGAAAGGAGGACCAATCGGATGTCAAACGTATCTGTTTATAATATGGAAGGCAAGGAAGTCGGCACGATTGAGCTGGATGATGCAGTGTTCGGCGTGGAAGTGAACGAGCATCTGGTGCATATGGCCGTGGTGCAGCACCTTGCGAACAAGCGTCAGGGAACCCAGAAGGCCAAGACCCGCTCTGAGGTGTCCGGCGGCGGAAGGAAGCCCTGGAAGCAGAAGGGAACCGGCCATGCAAGGCAGGGATCCACGAGAGCTCCCCAGTGGAAAGGCGGCGGCGTAGTGTTCGCGCCCGTGCCCAGAGATTATTCCTTCAAGATCAACAAGAAGGAAAAGAGAGCTGCGCTGAAGTCGGCGCTGACCAGCAAGGTTCAGAGCAACAACCTGATCGTGCTGGATGAGCTGAAGCTGGACGAGATCAAGACCAAGAGCTTTTTGGCAGTGATGAACAACCTGAAGGTGCAGAAGGGTCTGGTGGTTATGGCCGGAGACAACAACGGCAACGTGATTCTGTCCGCAAGGAATGTGCCGGACATTGACACCGCAAGGGCGGACATGATCAATGTCTACGATATCATGAAGGCGAAGACGCTGGTACTGACCAAGGATGCCGTTACGAAAATTCAGGAGGTGTACGCATAATGGCTGATATTAAATACTATGACGTGATCCTCAAGCCGGTGATCACCGAGCGGAGCATGGCAGGCATGGGAAATAAGGAGTATACCTTCCTTGTGCATCCCGAGGCAAACAAGACCATGATCAAGGAAGCTGTCCAGAAGATGTTTGACGGCGTGAAGGTAGAGCGCGTCAACACCATGAACTATGACGGCAAGAAGAAGAGACGGGGCATGACGGAGGGCAGAACCGCCAAGACCAAGAAGGCCATCGTCAAGCTTACCGCAGACAGCAAGGATATCGAGATATTCTCGGGCTTATGATCGGGATTCGGCGGAGAACCTAGAGGGGCTTTCCGGCCGTAACTGATCAGGATTTAGGTATGCGGCACAGATAAGCGGCTGCGCAAAGAATCGAAGAAAAGGAGATATACGACAATGGGTATCAAAACATACAAGCCATATACACCTTCCAGAAGGCATATGACCGGCTCCGATTTCTCGGAGATCACGAAAAAGACCCCTGAGAAGAGCTTGTGCGTGGCTTTGAAGAAGCATTCCGGACGCAACAATCAGGGCAAGATCACCGTTAGGCATCGGGGCGGCGGTGAGAGAAGAAAGTATAGGCTGGTTGATTTCAAGAGAAACAAGGACGGCGTAGTGGCAACCGTGAAGGGCATCGAATACGATCCCAACAGATCCGCCAACATCGCGCTGATCTGCTATCAGGACGGTGAGAAGTCCTATATTCTGGCTCCTCAGGGCCTGACCGACGGAATGAAGGTCATGAACGGACCTCAAGCCGAGGTGAGAGTGGGCAACTGCCTCCCTCTGTCGGAGATTCCCGTAGGTACTCAGGTACACAATATCGAGCTTACTCCCGGCAAGGGCGGACAGCTGGCCCGCTCCGCAGGCAACAGCGCACAGCTGATGGCTAAGGAGGGCAGGTACGCAACGCTGCGTCTTCCTTCCGGAGAGATGAGAATGGTGCTTCTGGGCTGCAGAGCCACAGTGGGCGTGGTCGGAAATGCTGATCATAACCTGATCAACATCGGTAAGGCAGGGCGCAAGCGCCATATGGGCTTCCGTCCCACGGTTCGCGGTTCCGTCATGAACCCTAACGACCATCCTCACGGCGGCGGCGAAGGCAAGACGGGCATCGGACGTCCCGGCCCTTGCACTCCTTGGGGCAAGCCGGCGCTGGGCTACAAGACCCGCAAGCCCAAGAAGGCTTCCAACAAGCTGATTGTAAGAAGACGTGACGGCAGGGCGATCAAATAATGAGGAGGAAATACAATGGCTAGATCACTTAAAAAAGGACCTTTCGCAGATGAAAGCCTGTTAAAGAAAATAGATGCTTTGAACGCTTCCGGACAGAAGCAGGTCGTCAAGACCTGGTCCCGTCGTTCCACGATTTTCCCTTCCTTCGTGGGACACACAATCGCAGTGCATGACGGCAGGAAGCATGTTCCGGTGTATGTCACCGAGGACATGGTCGGCCACAAGCTTGGAGAATTCGTCGCAACCAGAACCTTCCGTGGTCACGGAAAGGACGAGAAGAAGTCTAAGGTCAGGTAATGACTGGGGAGCTTCCCCGTGGCAGCCGCCACGGCGCGGCCGCTGTGCGGCGGCAGGAGGCGGTCCAAGGTCAGGCAACTGCCTAAGGTGCTTCCTCGTGGCCGCTGCCGCGAGGGTGACGGGAAGAAATCCAAGGCCGGGTAATATGATAAGGAGGATATAAATCTATGGCTAAGGGACATAGAAGTCAAATCAAGAGAGAGAGAAATGCCCAGAAGGATACAAGGCCTTCGGCAAAGCTGTCTTATGCGAGAGTGTCCGTGCAGAAGGCATGCTTCGTGTTGGATGCCATCAGGGGCAAGAATGTAGAGACGGCGCTTGCCATTTTGCACTACAATCCCAGATACGCTTCCAGCCTTATCAAGAAGCTGCTTGAATCGGCTATTGCAAATGCTGAGAACAACAATGGCATGAATAGGGACAATCTCTATATCGCAGAGTGTTATGCGAATAAGGGGCCTACCATGAAGCGCATCCATCCCAGAGCTCGGGGCATGGCATATCGGATCGAAAAGAGAAGCAGCCATATCACCATCGTGCTGGATGAGAAGCAGTAGGGAAAGGAGCGAACAAATAAATGGGACAGAAAGTTAATCCTCATGGCTTAAGAGTCGGAGTTATCAAAGAGTGGGATTCCAGATGGTATGCCGAGAACGATTTCGCAGACTATCTGGTGGAAGATTACAAGATCAGAAAGTATCTGAAGGATAAGCTGAACAGCGCAGGCGTATCGAAGATCGAGATCGAGAGAGCCTCCGACAGAGTCAGGGTCATCATCCACACGGCAAAGCCCGGCGTGATCATCGGCAAGGGCGGCGCTGAGATCGAGGTTACAAAGAACCAGCTTTCCAAGCTGACCGACAAGAAGGTGCTGATCGACATCAAGGAGATCAAGAAGCCCGACAAGGATGCCCAGCTTGTGGCGGAGAACATCGCGCAGCAGCTGGAGAACCGCGTGTCCTTCAGGCGTGCCATGAAATCCTGCATGGGCAGAACCATGAAGTCCGGCGCGCTGGGAATCAAGACCTGCTGTTCCGGCCGTCTGGGCGGTGCCGACATCGCCAGAGCAGAGTTCTACAGCGAGGGAACCATTCCTCTTCAGACTTTGAGGGCGGACATTGATTACGGCTTCGCAGAGGCGGACACCACCTACGGCAAAGTCGGAGTCAAGGTATGGATCTACAAAGGCGAGATACTTCCTACAAAAGGAAACCAGACGGAAGGGAGTGATAGATAATGTTAATGCCTAAAAGAGTAAAGCATCGCAAGCAGTTCCGCGGCAGCATCAGAGGCAAGGCTTCCAGAGGAAACAAGATCACTTACGGTGAGTACGGCTTGGTAGCCATGGAGCCCTGCTGGATCAAGTCCAATCAGATCGAGGCGGCCCGTATTGCGCTTACCCGTTATACCAAGCGTAACGGTCAGGTATGGATCAAGATATTCCCCGACAAGCCTATTACGGCGAAGCCTGCCGAGACCCGTATGGGTTCCGGAAAGGGGTCCGTGGAGTATTGGGTAGCAGTTGTCAAGCCCGGCCGTGTGCTGTTCGAGATTGCCGGCGTTCCCGAGGATCAGGCAAAAGAAGCGCTGCGTCTGGCAATGCACAAGCTTCCCTGCAAGTGCAAAATCGTTTCTAAAGCAGATTTGGAAGGCGGTGTAGAAGAATGAAATCTAGCAAGTTTGTAGAAGAGTTAAAGGGCAAGTCCGTTGAGGAGCTGAATCAGGATCTTGTTTCTGCTAAGAAAGAACTTTTTAATTTGAGGTTCCAGAACGCAACCAATCAGCTGGATAATACTGCAAGAATCAAGGAAGTCAGGAAGAACATCGCCCGCATTCAGACAGTCATTACCCAGAAGGCTAGAGCATAGCTGTGTGCGGGGAAAGGAGATCAGTGGTGGAAAGAAATTTGAGGAAAGTTCGTGTTGGCAAAGTTACCAGCAACAAGATGGAGAAGACCATCGTGGTGGCCATCGAGGAGCATGTGAAGCATCCTCTATATAAGAAGGTCGTTAAGAGAACCTACAAGCTGAAGGCTCATGATGAGAAGAACGAGTGCAATATCGGTGATACCGTAAGGGTCATGGAGACCAGACCCTTGTCCAAGGATAAGAGATGGAGACTTGTTGAGATCGTAGAAAAGGCAAAATAAGGGGACCGCATTCTTTAGGATGACCGGTAAGGAGGAAAATCATGGTTCAGCAGGAAACAAGATTGAGAGTTGCCGATAACACCGGTGCGAAGGAACTGCTTTGCATCCGCGTTTTGGGCGGCTCCACGAGAAGATATGCGCATGTTGGTGATGTGATCGTTGCTTCCGTCAAAGATGCAACACCAGGCGGCGTTGTAAAGAAGGGTGACGTGGTTAAGGCAGTGGTGGTTCGCACCGTGAAGGAGGTTCGCCGCAAGGACGGATCCTACATCAGGTTCGATGAGAATGCCGCCGTAATCATCAAGGAAGATAAGACTCCCAGAGGAACCCGTATTTTTGGACCGGTAGCAAGAGAGCTTCGTGAAAAGCAGTTCATGAAGATCGTGTCTCTGGCTCCGGAAGTATTATAAGGAGGTGCCGTATATCCATGATGAAGATTAAAAAGGGCGATACCGTGAAGGTGATCGCCGGCAAGGACCGCAATGCGGAGGGAAAGGTTATTTCCGTGGATGTCAAGAAGGGAAGGGTGCTGGTGGAAGGGGTCAACATGATCACGAAGCATGCGAAGCCTTCTCAGGCAAATCCCAACGGCGGCATCATCCGGAAGGAAGCTCCTATTCATATTTCAAACGTAATGCTTGTCTTCAAGGGAAAACCCACCAGAGTAGGCTTCAAGTTTGACGGAGACAAGAAGGTTCGCTTTGCAAAGTCTACGGGCGAAGTAATTGACTAATCAAGCTGTGGAATGCACAGTTTAGGAAGGAGCAACGAGAAGTGGCTAGATTAAAAGAATTTTACTATGATACTATAGTAGAAGCAATGATGAAGAAGTTCGGATACAAGAACGCTATGGAAGTTCCGAAGCTGGAGAAGATCGTCATCAATATGGGAATCGGTGAGGCGAAGGAGAATGCGAAGGTTCTGGAGAACGCCGTTTCGGACATGGAGATCATCAGCGGCCAGAAGGCCGTTCTCACCAAGGCGAAGAAGTCCGTGGCAAACTTCAAGATTCGTGAGGGCATGAACATCGGCTGCAAGACCACTCTCCGGGGCGAGAAGATGTACGAGTTTCTCGATCGTCTGGTGAACCTTGCCCTGCCCCGGGTACGCGACTTCAGGGGCGTCAATCCCAATGCCTTCGACGGCAGGGGAAATTATGCTCTTGGTATCAAAGAGCAGTTCATCTTCCCTGAGATCGAGTATGACAAGATCGACAAGACCCGCGGCATGGATGTGATCTTCGTGACCACTGCCAGAAGCGACGAAGAGGCCCGTGAGCTGTTGACTCTGTTCAACATGCCTTTCGCAAAACAATAAGGAGGGAAGTTCTAATGGCTAAGACATCACTGAAAATAAAGCAGCAGCGCAAGCCCAGATTTTCGACGCAGGCGTATTCCCGCTGCAGGATCTGCGGCCGTCCCCACGCTTACTTGAGGAAGTACGGTATCTGCAGAATCTGTTTCCGCGAGCTGGCTTACAAGGGCCAGATTCCCGGTGTCAGAAAAGCGAGCTGGTAAGGTGTGTGCAGGAGAGCGCACCGGACGCTCGCTTGCGAGCTGGTAAGGTGAGCGCAGGAGAGCGCGCCGGACGCTCGCTTGCGAGCTGGTAAGGTGAGTGCAGGAAAGCGCACAGGATGCTCGCCTGCAAGCTGGTAAGAAGGAGGAAAAGACAATGACAATGAGCGATCCTATCGCGGATATGCTTACGAGAATCCGCAACGCCAATATGGCCAAGCACGACACGGTGGATGTTCCCGTTTCCAAGATGAAGGTGTCCATCGCGCAGATCCTCTTTGACGAGGGGTATATAAGCAAGTTTGACATTATCGACGACGGCAACTTCAAGTCCATCCATATGACTCTGAAGTACGGCAACGACAAGAGCGAGAAGATCATCTCCGGTATCAAGAGGATCTCCAAGCCCGGCCTGCGGGTGTATGCGGGCAAGGACGAGCTGCCCAGAGTTCTGGGGGGCTTGGGAATAGCGATTATTTCCACCAATCAGGGCGTCATCACTGACAAGAAGGCTCGCGAGCTTCAGGTAGGCGGCGAGGTGCTGGCTTTCGTGTGGTAAGGTTCCGGATTCAGGAATCGGCAGAGGTGAGCTTGCAGGGCAGGCTCACGGAGGCAATGTTTTATTGGAGTTTAAGAATATAGGAGGTACGGGCATGTCACGTATAGGTAGAATGCCAATCGCAGTTCCCGCAGGCGTAACTGTGGAGATTGCAGAAAATAACAAGATCACTGTGAAGGGACCTAAGGGGACGCTGGAGAGAGTGCTTCCCCATGAGATGACGATCACGCAGGAAGACGGGCAGGTGCATGTGAGCAGGCCCAACGACCTGAAGAAGATGAAGTCTCTTCACGGGCTGACCAGAACGCTTATCCATAACATGGTGGTGGGCGTCACCGAGGGCTACCAGAAGAAGCTGGAGGTCAACGGCGTGGGTTATAGGGCTGCTAAGGCAGGAAAGAAGCTGACCCTGAACCTTGGGTACTCCCATCCCGTGGAGATGGAGGATCCTGAAGGCATCGAGACGGTAGTAGAGGGACAGAACCTGATCACCGTCAAGGGCATCGACAAAGAAAAGGTAGGCCAGTTCGCCGCTGAAATCAGGGACAAGAGGAGACCGGAGCCTTATAAGGGCAAGGGTATCAAGTATGCCGATGAGGTCATCAGACGCAAAGTTGGCAAGACCGGTAAGAAATAGCAGATAAGGAGAGTATGAAGATGGTTAGCAAGAAGTCAAGAAAAGAAGTTCGTGTTAAAAAGCACATGAGAATTCGTAACCGCTTCAGTGGCACGGCCGAAAGACCTCGTCTGGCTGTGTTCAGAAGCAATAATCATATGTATGCTCAAATTATCGACGATACGGTTGGGAATACATTGGTATCCGCCTGCACTCTGGAAAAGGAGATCAAGGCAGAGCTTACGAAGACCAATAATGTTGATGCTGCGGCATACCTTGGCACTGTAATCGGCAAGAGGGCCGTGGAGAAGGGCATCAGCCAGGTTGTCTTTGACAGGGGCGGCTTTATATATCACGGAAAGATCGCGGCGTTAGCCGAGGCGGCCAGAGAAGCTGGCTTGGAATTCTAGGAAAGGAAGACGAACACACCATGAAAAATACAATCATAGATGTAAGCCAGATGGAATTGACCGACAAGGTTGTAACCATTAAGCGTGTGGCCAAGACCGTCAAGGGCGGACGCAATATGCGCTTCACTGCTTTGGTGGTGGTGGGCGACGGCAACGGCCATGTGGGCGCAGGCCTTGGCAAGGCGGTAGAAATTCCTGAAGCCATCCGCAAGGGGAAGGAAGACGCCATGAAGCACATCGTCAAGGTTGCCATGGACGAGAACAATTCGATTTCCCATGACTTCGTGGGCAAGTTTGGCTCTGCCAATGTTCTGCTCAAGAAGGCTCCCGAAGGTACGGGCATCATCGCAGGCGGTCCTGCCCGTGTTGTCTGCGAGCTGGCAGGCATCAAGAATATCCGTACCAAGTCTCTCGGATCCAACAACAAGCAGAACGTGGTTCTGGCAACCATCACCGGCTTGAGCCAGCTCAAGACGCCGGAGGAAGTGGCCAGGAGCCGTGGAAAGTCTGTGGAAGAGATTTTGGCATAGGCTGAAGGCTTTGGTCCGGCAGCTTTGAAAGGAGAACAGGAATGGAAGGAAAGAAGTTGAAAATCACTTTGGTAAGGTCCACCATCGGCGCGGTACGGAAGAACAAGGAGATTGTAGAGTCTATGGGGCTTCGCAAGATAGGCAAGTCCGTGATACTTCCTGACAATGATGCCACGAGAGGACAGATTCGCCTGGTGAACCATATGTTAAAGGTTGAAGAAGTATAATCAGACAAGGAGGTGTTAGAAATGGAATTATCCAATTTGAGGCCTGCAGAAGGTTCCAAGCATCACGATTTTAGGAGAGGCCGCGGCCATGCGTCCGGAAACGGCAAGACCGCAGGTAAGGGACATAAGGGTCAGAAGGCTCGTTCCGGCGCTCCCAGGCTTGGTTTCGAGGGCGGCCAGATGCCTTTGTACAGACGTATTCCCAAGAGAGGCTTTACCAATATAAACAGCAAGGAGATCGTTGCCATCAATTTGCGCGATCTTGAGCGTTTCGAGGATGGAACGACGGTGGACATAGCGAAGCTGAAAGAAGCCGGCATCGTCAAAAATCCCAGAGACGGGGTTAAGATACTCGGAAATGGAGAATTAACCAAAAAACTCAATGTAAAGGTGAATGCATTCAGTGCATCCGCAAAGGAGAAGATTGAGGCGCTTGGTGGAACAGCAGAGGTGATGTAATGCTTACAACGCTGAAGAACGCTTTCAAAATTAAAGAGCTCAGGGGCAAGATTTTCTTTACTTTCGTCATGCTGGTTGTGATCCGTATCGGATCACAGCTGCCTGTGCCCGGCGTGAACGGCGAGTTTTTCAGAAGCTGGTTCGAAGGCCAGGCAAATGGGGCCTTTAATTTCTTTGATGCGATTACGGGTGGTTCTTTCATCAATATGTCCATTCTGGCCTTGAACATCAACCCTTACATCACATCATCCATCATTATGCAGCTGCTTACCATTGCGATCCCCAAACTGGAGGAAATGCAGAGGGACGGCGAGGATGGAAGGAAGAAGATCACAGCCATAACGAGATACGTGACCATTGTGCTTGCGCTGATTCAGTCCACTGCCATGGCCGTTGCTTTCGGAAGGCAGGGGTATCTGCTGGAATATAATGCGTTGAGCGTGATCTCAGCGGTTGCCACGCTTACGGCAGGCAGCGCGTTCCTGATGTGGGTGGGCGAGAGGATCACGGAAAAGGGCATTGGAAACGGTATATCCATCGTTCTGGTCATCAACATCATTTCAAGGCTTCCGGAGGATCTGAAGAATCTGTTCGAGCAGTTCGTGTTCGGCAAGGCGCCTGCCACGGCGGTTCTGGCGGCGGCAGTCATCATCGCCATCATCGTGGGCATGGTTGTGCTGGTGATCATTCTGAACGACGGTGTGCGCAGGATTCCTGTGCAGTACGCCAACAAGGTGCAGGGGCGGAAGATGGTGGGAGGACAGACATCCAACATTCCCCTGAAGGTGAATACCGCGGGCGTTATTCCGGTAATATTTGCCCAGTCGCTGATGCAGATGCCAATTATGATTTCGTCATTTGCAGGCTACAATGGGACGGGCGCATGGAGCGAGATCCTGAAATATCTGAATTCGGCCACATGGTGCAATCCCAGCGACCTGAAGTATACGGTGGGTCTGCTGGTGTATGTTGTGCTGATTATTCTCTTTGCATATTTTTACACTTCAATTACCTTTAACCCGCTGATGATCGCGGACAACATGAAGAAGCAGGGCGGCTTCATTCCGGGCATAAGGCCGGGAAAGCCCACCAGCGACTATCTGAACGGGGTACTGAACTACATCGTATTCATCGGTGCTGCAGGCCTCACGGTAGTGGCGGTTCTTCCCTATGTGTTCAACGGTATCTTCAAGGCCAGTGTCTCTTTCGGCGGAACGAGTCTTATCATCATCGTCAGCGTAGTGCTGGAGACCATGAAGCAGATGGAGTCTCAGATGCTGGTGCGGAATTACAAAGGCTTTTTGGAGAAGTAGGCCATATGTGTATGGTGCAGGAAACTGGTACACTGAGGGGAGACCCAAGGTGTGCCAGTTATTTCGTTGGATCCGGTATTTTTGGGAATTATATGAATTTTGTGTATTGCAAATCCGCCGGAAACTATGTACAATAGGAAAAGAGTCTGTGGCTGCGGGGCATCTATGGATTCTTTTGTGGTTGGCATGTGCGCAGAAGCGTATAGGGAGGTATAAGGATGAAGATAGTCATGTTGGGTGCGCCTGGCGCCGGAAAGGGAACGCAGGCGAAGATGATCGCGGAGGAGTACGGTATTCCCCATGTGTCCACGGGGGATATTTTCCGGGCGAATGTGAGCAAAGGGACGCAGCTGGGGGTGGAGGCCAAGAAGTACATGGATCAGGGCCTTCTGGTGCCGGATGAGCTTACCGTGAAGATCCTTCTGGACCGTGTGGCCAAGGAGGACTGTGCAGGAGGCTATGTGCTGGACGGTTTCCCCAGAACAATCCCTCAGGCGCAGGTGCTTGACGAGGCTCTGGATAAGCTGGGCGAAAAGCTTGATTATGCCATTGACGTAGATGTGCCGGACGAAAACATCGTCAGGAGAATGTCGGGAAGGCGCGCCTGCCTGAAATGCGGGGCGACCTATCATGTGGAGCATATTCCTCCCAAGAAGGAGGGCGTCTGCGACGACTGCGGCAGCGAGCTGGTGCTGCGGGACGACGATAAGGCTGAGACCGTCTCCAACCGCCTCAAGATATACCACGACCAGACCCAGCCTCTGATCGACTATTATACCCAGAAGGGCATTCTCAAGACCGTGGACGGAACCATGGACATGAAGGATGTGTTCGGGGCCATCAAGAATATACTTGCAGAGTAAGGCAGCGCCGGAAGGAAAATGATTGTGCCATGGGAATAATAATTAAGACGGAAAAACAGATCGAGCTGATAAGAGAATCCTGCAGGCTGCTGGCCATCGTGCATCAGGAGCTGGAGGAATTCATTCGACCGGGCATATCCACCAAGGAGATCGACATTAAGGGCGACACTTGCATCCGCAAACTGGGAGGAATCCCGAACTTTCTGCACTACAACGGGTATCCGGCCAGTATCTGCGTGTCGGTGAACGACGAGGTGGTGCATGGGATACCCAATAAGCACCGCATTCTGGAGGAGGGCGACATTGTCAGCCTGGATGCGGGGATGATCTATCAGGGATATCATTCGGACGAGGCCAGAACCCATGGGGTGGGAAAGATCAGCGCCGAGGCCCAGAAGCTTATCGACGTGACCAGAGAGAGCTTTTTCGCGGGCTTGAAGATGGCGAAGGCAGGGAACCATCTCTTTGACATCTCCAATGCCATTGCGGCCTATGTGAAGCCCTACGGCTACGGCATCGTGCGGGAGCTTGTGGGCCATGGCGTGGGAACCAAGCTCCACGAGGATCCCCAGATCCCCAATTTCGCCCAGACCCGCAGGGGACCTAAGCTCCGGCCGGGAATGACTCTTGCGGTGGAGCCTATGATCAACATGGGCAGAGCGGACGTGGAATGGCTTGACGATAATTGGACCGTTGTGACCGAGGACGGCTCCTGGTCCGCCCATTACGAGAACACGATTCTGATCACCGAGGGAGAGCCGGAGATCCTGACACGCTGCTGAGAAGGCTTTTGCGCCAGAGGCAGGCTATTTGGATGGTGCCGGGCAGGAAGACGGAGAAGCGGAGCCAAAAGGAGATGCTTTTGCGCCAGAGGCCGGGGTATTTGGGTGGTGCCGGGCAGGAAGACGGAGAAGCGGAGCCAAAAGGAGATGCTTTTGCAGCAGAGGGGGCCGGGACGGAGGACATGGTATGATAGGACATCTGGCTACGTCCAGAGCGGGGCATGACAAGGACAGATTGTATGTGATCGTGGCGCGGGAGGGAGATTATTACTTTTTGTGCGACGGGGATCTGAGGCCGCCCCACAAGCCGAAGAAGAAGCGGATCAGGCATGTACAGCTCATTGGGGAGACGGTGGAAGAGACGCTTCTTGACAAGCTGCTGGCCGGACGGAAGGTATATGCGGAAGAGATCAAGTATGCATTGAAGCAGTATAGAGCAAAATGATTTTATATGGAGGAAGTCTATGTCGAAGAGTGATGTGATCGAGATTGAAGGAACCGTCGTGGAAAAGCTGCCCAACACTATGTTTCAGGTAGAGCTGGAGAACGGACATCGTGTGCTGGCGCATATCAGCGGCAAGCTGCGTCAGAATTTCATCCGGATTCTGCCCGGCGACAAGGTGACTCTGGAGCTTTCGCCCTACGATCTGACGAAGGGGCGGATTATCTGGAGGGATAAGTAGAAAAGCGTGGAAAAGCTTGAAAATATTTAATAAAAAAGATTGCAAACAAGTTTTTCCTATGCTATAATACGAAATGGTCTTTTTTGAAAGGAGGGTTTAACGTGAAGGTTAGATCATCAGTAAAACCGATTTGCGAAAAGTGCAAAATCATCAAGCGGAAAGGACGCATCAGAGTGATCTGCGAGAATCCGAAACACAAGCAGAGACAAGGATAATCACCGCTTGCCGGGGCCTTAGGCAGGTTAAGTGAGTTCTTGTCCGGTTATTATGTGCGGCTGAACCAATGCTCAAAGTATGCGTGTCAGTGCCGCTTCGTTTCAGGGAGGCTCTTCCGGCATGTTGGGGAGGACGCCTGCTGGCGGGTATGCTTTGAGCATTGATTATCATAAGACTGGGATAGGGCTTACAGGAGATTACTTCTTGATACCATGGCGCTTTGACAGGCGCCGTGGAAAAATCGGATCGGATCAGACGGACTGAGCGGCCGGTTGGGTGAGAGCCCCAATCAATTAGTAAGAGAGGCGCAGACTGGAGAACCAGAGAATGCGCAGAGCGGAAACGCAAAGAATGGAGGAAACGTAAATGGCTCGTATCGCAGGTGTTGACTTACCCAGAGAGAAACGAATTGAGATCGGACTGACCTATGTCTATGGAATCGGCAGAACCACCTCTAACAAGATTTTGGCGGAGGCTGGCGTGAATCCCGATACCAGAGTCAGGAATATCACCGACGACGAAGTGAGGAAGATCGCAGAGGCTATCGAGAAGCTGGGCGTAGTGGTGGAAGGTGATCTGAGGCGTGAGGTAGCCCTGAACATCAAGAGACTTCAGGAGATCGGCTGCTATCGCGGCATCCGCCATCGTAAGGGACTGCCCGTGCGCGGACAGAATACCAAGAACAATGCCAGAACCCGCAAGGGTCCCAAGAGGACTGTTGCCAACAAGAAAAAGTAAAAAATTGCGAGAAAGTAGGTTAGTTTGAAATGGCGAAACAAGTTGCAAAAAAAGTGACAAAGAAGCGCATTAAGAAAAACGTTGAACGCGGACAAGCGCATATCCAGTCGTCCTTCAACAATACCATCGTTACGTTGACGGATACGGAGGGCAATGCTCTCAGCTGGGCAAGCGCCGGTGGTCTGGGATTTAGAGGTTCAAGGAAATCTACTCCGTATGCCGCGCAGATGGCGGCAGAGACGGCCACGAAGGCCGCTCTCATCCATGGACTGAAGTCTGTGGACGTGTTTGTGAAGGGACCCGGTTCGGGACGTGAGGCGGCCATCAGAGCCCTCTCCGCATGCGGACTGGAGGTTCAGAGCATCCGGGACGTGACTCCCGTTCCCCATAACGGATGCCGCCCGCCGAAGCGCCGTCGTGTCTAATGCTGTTTAGAGCAGGGCTGACGGAAGTTTTTTTGAGGCTGCGGAGTGCGCAGCGGTTGCTCCGGGGTTTGGAGGAAGGCGTCTAAAAGGCGCTGTAAACAAAAAGAAAGAGAAGAGGAAATCAGAAAATGGCAGTAAATCGTGTACCCGTATTGAAAAGATGCAGAGCACTGGGTCTGGAACCCTCCTATCTGGGATATGATAAGAAGTCCAAGAGACAGAATGTGAGGGCAGGCAAGAAAGTAAGCGAGTATGGACTGCAGCTTCGGGAGAAGCAGAAGGCGAAGTTCATCTACGGCGTTCTGGAGAGGCCTTTCAGGAACTATTATGAAAAGGCAGACAGAATGAAGGGAATGACGGGTGAGAACCTGATGATCATGCTGGAGCGGAGACTTGACAGCGTGGTATTCAGAATGGGATTCGCAAGAACCAGAAGAGAAGCGAGGCAGGTGGTAGGCCACAAGCATGTGATGGTCAACGGCAAGAAGGTCAGCATTCCTTCCTACCTGATCAAGGCAGGGGATGTCATCACCCTCACGGAGAGCGCAAGATCCCTGCAGAGATACAAGGATGTGGCAGAAGTGACCGGCGGAAGGCTGGTGCCTGAATGGCTGGATGTGGATCTCGAAAACCTGACCGGAACCGTCAAGAATCTTCCCACCAGAGAGATGATCGATGTTCCCGTAAATGAAATGCTTATTGTTGAGTTGTACTCCAAGTAAGCCCTGCTTGCCTCTGAGGCCGTGTTCCGCACAAGTTTTTTTGACAGGACATGGCTTCAGAGCGCTTGTGTCTTTGTGAATAACAATAAAAAGGAGGGTATTCGAGTGTTTGAATTTGAAAGACCCAATATTGAGGTCGCTGAGATTTCAGAAGACAAGAAGTACGGCAAATTCGTGGTCGAACCTCTGGAAAGAGGCTACGGCATCACGCTGGGCAACTCTCTGAGGAGAATCATGCTTTCCTCCCTGCCCGGAGCAGCGGTCAGCCAGATCAAGATCGAAGGCGTGCTGCATGAGTTCAGCGCCGTACCCGGCATCAAGGAAGACGTGACGGAAATCATCATGAACATCAAGAGCCTTGCCATCCGGAACAACAGCGAGACCAATGAGGCCAAGACGGCGTATATCGAGTACGAAGGGGAGGGTATCGTACATGCTTCCGATATTCAGGCTGATCAGGATATCGAGATTCTGAATCCGGATCTGGTGATCGCCACGCTGAACGGCAAGGATGCAAAGCTGTACATGGAGCTTACCATTACCAAGGGCCGCGGCTATGTCAGTGCCGATAAGAACAAACACGAGGATTTACCGATCGGCGTGATCGCAGTGGATTCCATCTACACGCCGGTGGAGAGAGTCAACGTAACAGTAGCCAACACACGTGTAGGTCAGATCACGGACTATGACAAGCTGACGCTGGACGTGTTCACCAATGGGACTTTGGTGCCCGATGAAGCTGTCAGCCTTGCGGCGAAGGTTCTCAGCGAGCATCTGAGCCTTTTCATAGATCTGTCCGAGAACGCCAAGACCGCGGAGGTCATGGTGGAGAAGGAGGACGATGAGAGGGAGAAGGTTCTGGAGATGAGCATCGACGAGCTGGAGCTCTCGGTTCGGTCCTACAACTGCCTGAAGAGGGCGGGAATCAATACGGTTGAGGAACTGTGCAACAAGACTTCCGAGGATATGATGAAGGTCCGGAATCTGGGCCGCAAGTCTCTGGAGGAGGTTCTGGCGAAGCTGAAGGAGCTGGGGCTGCAGCTGAATCCCAGCGACGAATGATCCGCAGATAGCACCAAAGATATAATCCGCAGCTGGTAAAGCCTATAGGTTCGGCTGCGGTTGATCTCTAAATGGAAAACAACACTGCATTCGGTAAGTAAGTCCAAAAGGCGTGGCCGGATGTACCATGGACGGAGAAAGGAAAACAATCATGGCAAAGTATAGAAAGCTTGGAAAAACATCTTCCCAGAGGAAGGCGCTGCTGAGAAATCAGGTCACGGCGCTGCTGTATCATGGAAAAATCGTTACCACTGAGGCGAGAGCCAAGGAGGTAAAGAAGATCGCTGAGGGTCTTATCGCACTGGCCGTCAGGGAGAGGGATAATTTCGAGAAGGTCACTGTCACCGCCAAGGTCGCCGTGAAGGACAAGGACGGAAAGCGCGTGAAGGAAGTGGTGGACGGCAAGAAGGTGACAAAGTACGACACCGTAGAGAAGGAGATCAAGAAGGATCTGCCCAGCAGACTTCATGCCAGAAGCCAGATCAAGAAGGTGCTGTATCCCGTGGTGGATGTTCCCAAGGAGAATGCCGGCAGGAAGAGGAACACCAAGACGGTGGATCTGGCCGGAAAGCTCTTTGATGAGTACGGCCCTAAGTATGCAGGCCGCAACGGCGGTTATACCAGAATCATCAAGATCGGGCCCCGCAGGGGAGACGCGGCTATGGAAGTCATTCTGGAGCTGGTGTAATATTCCAAAAGAGCGCGGACCGGTCCCATGAGACGGGAAGGAAACACAAGGTAGATAGGGGGGAGCCAATGTGAGAGCATTGGTTCCCCTTTTGACAAGGCTACAAATTGCCGGGGGCAACGGTGGGAGCCGGGCCATATATTTGCCGGACACAAGGATTAGCCTGCCTGGCATCGGCTGCAGCGCAGAATCAGGGGAGAAGCGACATGATAGGATTTCGTCATAGTAAAGAGGATATAAAAAAGACCTTGGACATGGCATGGCCGGCCATGCTGGAATCGTTTTTTGCGGCCTTTGCTGGGCTGGTGGACTCTCTGATGGTAAGTTCTCTGGGCTCCTACGCGGTAGCGGCGGTAGGGCTCACTACCCAGCCCAAGTTTCTCGGCCTGTCCCTTTTCATAGCATCCAACGTGGCCATATCGGCGCTGGTGGCGAGGAGGAAGGGGGAGGACAAGAAGGAGGAGGCGAACAAGATTTTTTCCACCTTTCTGGTGTTTCTGCTGGCGGCGGCTGTGCTTATGAGCATTGTACTGGTGGTTTTTGCGGATCCCATCATCAGGCTCTGCGGTTCAGAGGAGCTGACCCATGACAGCGCGGTCACCTATTTCCGCATCATTATGGGGGGGATGCTGTTCAATGTGCTTCAGATGGGCATCAATTCGGCCCAGAGGGGCGCGGGCAACACCAGAATCACCATGCGCACGAACCTTGTGTCCAATACGGTGAATATCATTTTCAACTACCTGCTGATTCAGGGACATTTCGGCTTTCCGGCGCTGGGTATCCGGGGCGCGGCCCTTGCCACGGTTCTGGGCACGGTGGTGTCCAGCATCATGAGCATATGGTCCGTGTGGAAGAAGGATAACTTTATCAGCATACCTTACATACTTTTAAATAAGATCAGGCCGGGATGGGAGGCCATGAAAAATATTGTCAAGGTGGGCTACAGCGTCTTTGCGGAGCAGGTTCTGATGCGCATCGGCTTCATGCTTACCGCCATTATGGCTGCGGATCAAGGCACCTCTGCCATGGCGGCCCATCAGGTGGGAATGAATATCATGGGATTGTCATTTTCCTTCGGAGACGGCCTGCAGGCCACGGCCGTGGCGCTGATCGGCTACAGTCTGGGGGCGGGGAAGCCTGAGAAGGCGAAGGCATATGGCCGGACCTGCCGGATGATAGGGGGAGTCATATCCGTGATTTTGGCGGTGACGTATTTCTTCGGCGCAAATCTGCTGATGGAGATGTTTTTTGAAGAGAAGGATATCGTGGCCATAGGGGTCAGCATCATGCGGGTCATAATTTTCGTGGTGATTCTGCAGATAGCGCAGGTGATCTACATGGGGTGCCTCAGAGGGGCCGGGGACACGCTGTACACAGCCGTGGCCTCCACAGTCAGCGTGACGATCATGCGCACGCTGGGCTCCTATTTCTTCGGGTATGTGCTGCATATGGGCATAACGGGAATCTGGCTGGGAGTGGTGGCTGATCAGCTGTCACGGTTTGTATTCGCCAGCATCCGCTTCCGCCGGGGGAAATGGACGGAGATAAAGATATAAGGGTCAGGGTTTGGATTTCTGGAAATGCTGGTAATCCTTCACATTGTTCCAGTTGCCTCCCCAGATGAACCCATGCTGGGTGAAAAGCTTATAGCATAGATCGTCTTCGTCGATCTTGTAGGGAAAGCTTTCTTTACGGTCGGCATAGGGCTGGGCGGAGGCGGGAAGGATCTCCTGACTGCCGTCCTTTTTAAAGGCCACATAGGGGTTGTAGAGGGGGTTGATGTCCACAGCCAGACCATATGCGTGCATGGACAGACTGGCGCTGTTGGTCAGAGGCCTATAATTGAAGCAGGAGGTGTTGTTTGCCTCCATGGAGGCGTTGTCGTCCCCCTCATACTCGTCGATGAGCAGCACGCTCTGGAGCCTATATTCATTGCGGTACAGTTCATAGAAAATTTCTACTAGATCTTCTGCAATGTATTCGTTGCAGATCAGCTCTCCCGGTACGGAGTTGCCTTCATAGTCTATATGCAGGATATGCACATAGCGCAGTTCGTCAAGACTGATTTCAGGCTCCGGGGAATCCTTCTCGGAACTTGTGTCAGGGTAGGAGATGCCCGTGACATAGCGCTTGAGTTTGTTGGAGAGAGGCTCATAGTAGAAATCTTCCGTAAGGGAGACGCGCTGATCCTCCATGGAAGAGCCGTTTAACACAGCGCCCACCGGCTGCTCTTGGGAGGGATCTGTATCCTTGGAGGGCAGGGAGGCTTGGCTGCCATTGTCTCCGGAAGGGACATGGGAAGGGCCGCCCGTGGGTTGGGGCGTCTGGCCTTCCGGGCCTTGGGACTCTCCGGAGGGCGCAGGAACCCAGCCCTCGGAGGCCCCGGATTCTGGGTCCTCGGAATTTGACGGATCAGCTGTCAGGGATTCCCCCGGCTGAGGCGTGGGATGAAGATCGGCGTAGTCCATAAGGGTCAGGGAGTCTCTGTGAAGGAGCTTGGAGATGCTGCCTGCGATGACCACGATGGCCGCCAGTATTACAATCATTTTCAACATTTTATCTCTTTTCATAGGAACCTCCATCTTTCCCTAAGCATAGCATAAGGCACTGTCTTTGTAAATCGTTTCCAAGGAAAGTCAGGAACGATAATAGTTGTAAAACCAATAGAAATCTGATACAATTCAGCCGTATAGGAATTGCTATAACGCGCTGCCGCAATGGCCCGAAAGCGGAGGAACGAGGAAGAATGGGAATCGTAAGGACGCAAGATCTGACTTTTGAATATATCCGCCGTGACGAGGAAGGGAATGTGGAGGGCATCACCACGGCTGTGGACAAGGTGAGTCTGGACATCGCTCAGGGAGAGTTCATCGCGATTCTGGGGCACAACGGATCCGGCAAGTCCACCCTTGCCAAGCATATCAACGCCATTCTGAACCCCACGGAGGGAACCGTGTGGGTGGACGGGATGGATACCTCCGACGAGGAGAGGGTATGGGATATCCGCCGGACTGCGGGTATGGTGTTTCAGAATCCGGACAACCAGATCATCGGGCAGGTGGTGGAGGAGGACGTGGGCTTCGGGCCTGAGAACATGGGAGTTCCCACCAAGGAGATCTGGGAGCGGGTGGAGGAGAGCCTGAAGGCGGTGGGGATGTACGAGTATCGGAAGCATTCTCCCAACAAGCTTTCCGGCGGCCAGAAGCAGAGGGTGTCCATAGCCGGCGTGCTGGCCATGCATCCCAAGTGCATCGTGCTGGATGAACCCACCGCAATGCTGGATCCCAAGGGCCGGAAGGAGGTCATCCGTGCCATCAGGGCGCTGAATCAGGTGGAGGAGATCACGGTGATACTGATCACCCATTATATGGAAGAGATCATACATGCGGACAAGGTCTTTGTGATGGACAGCGGAAGGATTGTGATGGACGGGACGCCCAGAGAGATATTCTCTCAGGTGGAGAAGCTCAAAAGTCTGCGGCTTGATGTGCCTCAGGCCACATTGCTGGGATATGAGCTGCAGAGGCGGGGAGTGCGCCTGCCGTCCGGCCTGCTGACTGCAGAGGAGCTGGCGGACGCGCTGGGTCAGAGTCTGGGCGCGGAATGAGCGAAGCGGGGCGGATTTCGGCGGGGAGCGTCAGAGAGGCATAGAGGAGAAGAGCATGTCAATGATTTTGGATCATGTGAATTATATATACGGTCAGGGGACGCCTCTGGAGACCAAGGCTCTGGACGATATCTGTCTGCAGATTCCCCATGGGCAGTTCGTGGGCATCATCGGTCATACGGGTTCGGGAAAGTCGACTCTGATGCAGCATATGAACGGGCTGCTGAAGGCTTCGTCGGGCCATATCTACTTTAATGGGGAAGATATCTATGACAAAGACTATAACATGAAGAAGCTGAGGAGCAAGGTAGGGCTGGTGTTCCAGTACCCTGAGCATCAGCTGTTTGAGATCGATGTGTTCAGCGACGTGTGTTTCGGCCCCAAGAATCTGGGGCTGGACAAGAAGGAGACAGAGCTGCGGGCATTTGATGCCCTGCGGAAGGTGGGGCTTCCCATGGAGCTGTACTATCAGTCCCCTTTCGACCTTTCCGGCGGCCAGAAGAGACGCGTGGCCATAGCGGGGGTACTGGCCATGAACCCGGAGGTTCTGATTCTGGACGAACCCACCGCGGGGCTGGATCCCAAGGGAAGGGACGAGATCTTATGCCAGATCAAACAGCTGCAGACGGATACGGGGATGACGGTTCTTCTGGTGTCCCACAGCATGGAGGATGTGGCGGAGTATGTAGACAGAATCATCGTGATGAACAAGGGAAGGGTTCTGTATGACGACGAGCCGAAGACGGTGTTTGCGCACTATAAGGAGCTGGAGGCGGTGGGACTTGCGGCTCCCCAAGTCACCTATATCCTTCATGAACTGAGGGCAAGGGGGCTTGCGGTGGATGTGAACGCCACCACTATTGAGGAAGCGGCGGACACGGTGTATGCCGCGCTGGGAAAAGTAAGGCGGAAATAGGCCGGATGGCGGCAATGGACGCGGCAACGGATTTTGTGCGTTTCCGGCATGGAGCTGTAGTATGGCGGCGAAACTGAGGCCGCAGCTCATAGGGGACTGAAAAAGGCCTGCATAGGGCGGCTTAGAAATACCCGCATAAGGAGAGGTATGCTGAGAGATATTACGCTTGGACAATATTATCAGACGGAGTCGGTGATCCATAGGCTGGATCCCAGAGTGAAGCTGGGAGGGACGCTTCTGTATATCGTTTCTTTATTCGTCTTCGGCCATTTTCTGGGATATGCAGTGGCGGCGCTTTTCCTTGCCATGGTCATCCGGCTTTCCCATGTGCCCTTTCGGTTCATGGTGAAGGGGATGAAGGCCATTCTCTTCCTGATGCTGATTACGGTGGGATTCAACTTGTTTCTGACGCCGGGAGAGGAGCTGGTGTCGCTGTGGAAGCTGTCCGTCACCAGAGAAGGGGTGCGCACGGCGGTGAACATGGCGGTGAGGCTGGTGATGCTGGTGATCGGCTCCTCCGTGATGACGCTGACCACCACGCCCAACAATCTGACGGACGGTATGGAGAGGATGCTTGGGCCCCTGCGGGTGTTTCGGGTGCCGGTGCATGAGGTGGCCATGATGATGTCCATAGCCCTCCGTTTCATCCCTATATTGATGGAGGAGACGGACAAGATCATGAAGGCCCAGACGGCCAGAGGGGCAGATTTTGAGGGGGGAAACATTGTGCAGAGGGCGAAAGCTCTGGTGCCGCTGTTGGTGCCGCTGTTCATCTCCGCTTTCCGCAGGGCCAATGATCTGGCCATGGCAATGGAAGCCAGATGCTACCGGGGCGGGGAGGGCCGGACCAAGATGAAGCCGCTGGTGTATGAAGGCCGGGACAAGATAGCTTATCTGTGTATTTTGCTTTATCTGGCAGCAGGCATTGGGGCGGGTTATCTGGGCAGGTTTTTAGGGATATAGGACTTAATCATTAGATCAAAAGAGGGATGGGATTGGCTGCTCTGTTCGGGTAATTGGATAGGGCCGGGCTGCCGACTGGGGAATGGACAATGGAAAAGAAACGTATCCGCATTATAGTTGCCTACGATGGGACAAATTACCATGGATGGCAGCTTCAGGAAAACGGGATTACGATTGAGGAGGAGCTGAACAGATGCCTCTCGGAGCTGCTGGGGGAGAGGATCCGGGTGATCGGAGCCAGCCGGACCGATTCAGGGGTACACGCCATGGGGAATGTGGCCGTGTTCGACACGCAAAATAGGATGCCTGCGGAAAAGGTGGCCTATGCGCTGAACCAGAGGCTTCCGGAGGACATTCGCATACAGAAGTCGGAGGAGGTGCCCCCAGACTGGCATCCCAGACACTGCCACAGCATCAAGACCTATGAATACCGGATCTATAGGGCAGAGTTTTCCATGCCGGTCAAGCGGCTGTACTCTTACTTTTTTTATCGCCCTCTGGATATAGTGTGTATGCGGGAGGCGGCTGCTTGTCTGGAAGGGGAGCATGATTTCAGGAGCTTCTGTCAGACAGGGGCGCAGGTGGAAAGTACCGTGCGAACCTTGTATGCGGTTCAGGTGGAAGAGCAAGGGGCGGATCTGGTGGTAAAGATCCGAGGGAACGGATTTCTCTACAATATGGTGCGGATCATTGTGGGGACCCTGATAGAGGTGGGGCAGGGGAAACGGGAGCCGGAATCCATGTGGGAGGTGCTGGCGGCCAGAGACCGCTGCGCCGCAGGTCCTACGGCTCCTGCTCATGGGCTGACGCTGGTGAAATATGAATTTCTGTAAGGGAAGCCATAGCGGGGCTTCCTTTGAGGCGAAGGTTTTTCGGCAAAGATTGGCTTGTACAAATTTTTCGTATTTATGGTTTATATTGTTAAAATAACAGTTGACATAGGATTTCGTCTATAGTAAAATAAAAAACTGTGACAGCGTATGAAATGCGGAGCCAAAGCCCCGGCGAAGCATTTGGAAATACAGAGAAATCAGCGTCCGTCAGGAAGCATGGAACGTGGCCGGACATCTGCGGGATATGTGGATCGACGTCGCATTCGAGTCTGCTGAAACTGGCTCGGAAGAAAAAGCAATACGGAGGGAAAATCATGAATGATACATTTATGGCTAGTCCAGCTACCATCTATAGAAAATGGTATGTAGTTGACGCTACTGACAAGACCTTGGGCCGCCTTGCATCTGAGGTTGCCAAGATTCTGAGAGGAAAGAATAAACCGATCTTCACTCCCCATATGGACACGGGCGATTTTGTAATCATCGTGAACGCGGAGAAGATCAGCGTTACGGGCAAGAAGCTTGACAACAAGATCTATTATCATCATTCCGAATACGTGGGCGGCATGAAGCAGACAACCCTGAGGGAGAAGCTGAAGAAGAAGCCCGAGCAGGTAATCGAGCTGGCGGTAAAGGGAATGCTTCCCAAGGGACCGCTGGGACGTCAGATGATCAAGAAGCTTCACGTATATGCAGGCCCTGAGCACGGCCATGCCGCACAGAAGCCGGAAGCGCTGGAAATCTAGGGGATAGGAGGATAATGAATCATGGCTAATACAGAGAGATACTATGGCACAGGCAGAAGAAAGACTTCCGTCGCCAGAGTGTATTTGATGCCCGGCAAAGGAGATGTTAAGGTAAATAAGAGATCCATGGACGATTACTTCGGGATGGAGACTCTGAAGGTAATCATCCGTCAGCCTCTGGTAGCGACCGGAAACGCGGATAAGTTCGATGTGCTGGTAAATGTAAGAGGGGGCGGCTTCACCGGTCAGGCAGGCGCCATCCGTCATGGCATTTCCAGAGCCCTGCTTCAGGTGGACGCGGACTATAGGCCCGTGCTGAAGAAGGCAGGCTTCTTGACGAGAGACCCTCGTATGAAGGAGAGAAAGAAATACGGCCTGAAGGCTGCAAGACGCGCTCCTCAGTTCTCCAAGCGTTAATTTCAGCTCTCCAGAAAATAGCCTGAAATTTTATATGGAATCAACAGAACCCTTGAAAACTAGATGTTTTCAAGGGTTTTTTATCGCAAATGATCTGTATTTCAGACATTTTTTCACATACTGGATATGACGCAAATAACTTATATATCTTACTGGATGAACAATTATATGGCTTTCTGTTCTGCCGTGCATAATGATCCGAACACTTCGATTTCGTGCAGGAAATACTGTTCTTGGAAATAGACCGCTTTTGCAATTTCCTCCTTGGTGAAAGAGATTCCTTCCGGGGCCGCCACCAGCTTATCCTCCACATCGTCAAACCGATGGACAATCCCGATGACATGGGCATCAAATTCTTTTACCGGAACATCTACGCCCAGCAGATAGACGTCAAGGGGCGCTCCGTCCCCTCCCAAGACATTCGGGATATAGCCATAATTGACGGTATAGACCAGATTCTCATGTCCGGGGTGTACGCTGTGGAGAGGCCGGTCGATCTTAATATGGACGGTTTTTCCGAGATAGGAATTCACAAGGGCCTTCCGCAGGGTGTAGACGATAAAATCATGCTTGCCCTTTAGATAGGCCTCTCTGCCGCCGTTTTGGGGAGCTGCTTGTGCCAGAGATACTTTCAGGTTCTCGTATTCCTTTGCGGCGGAAGGGGTTTTGTTGAGGTAATCTCTGAAGTTTATGTAATTGATCCAATCCATACTGCCGGTTAGGACAACGTGGATGAAATGGGTCTGCAGATCTCCCGTTCCCTCATAATAGTTTCCGCAGCCAAACAATAGCTGAGATCTGAGGGACGCCTGCGCGCCAGGGCGATAATGGAAGCCCTGATTTTTGAGCTGTTTTTCATATGCCAGAATATGGTCGAAATCATCCACCGCAAGGGCGATGTCAATGATGGGCTTTGCCTTGATGGAAATGATGGAGGTGCTGCCCACATGCTGAATGTCCCGGATGACATCCCCCAGAATTCCCTTCAGGCGCAGGATCGTATTTTGGGCTTCGACTTCCCATTCTTTTTCATGCTGACAGAGCTGTACGGTGCCTCTTTTCAGTCCGATCATAATATGGCCTCCCCATGGCAGATAAATTATAAGACAATTATCGCATATAGATGTAAGAGATGTCAATAGCAGCGGATGGATTTTTCTTCAGACCCGGATTGACAAGAGTTTATGTCAGGGAGTATGATGGAACTATGAAACGGGTTTCAGCTTGAGATTCAAAAAAGGGAAAGAGGGCTGGATTGATATGTTGGATATGCAAAAAATTTTGGAGCAGGTGGATAGGTACTTTGAGGAGAACAAAGGCGAGGAAGCGGAAAGCCTCATGCAGCAGGCGGCGGCTCAGGCAGTTCAGGAAGGGGACCACAGCGGCCTGCTTCAGCTGCTGAACGAGCTTCTGGGCTACTACCGGGAGACCGGTCAGGAAGAAAGCGCACTGACTATGGCGGGACAGGCCATTGCTCAGGCAGAGCGCATGGGACTGCAGGGCACGATACCTTACGCCACTACGCTGCTGAACGTGGCCAGCGCCTACCGGGTATTCGGCAGGCTGGAGGAATCCATGGGGTATTATCTGCAGGTTCAGACCTTGTATCATGAGCTATTGGAGCCCGACAGCATGTTCATGGCGGGCCTGAAGAACAATATGGCGCTTCTATATCAGGAGATGGGGGATTTCGCTCAGGCCAAGCGGAGTCTGCAGGAGGCGCTCTCCATTGTGGAGAGGAAAGATGCGGCATATGAGACGGGAGTGTCCTGTGCAAATCTTGCCAGTACCTGCATCCAGCTGGAAGAGCTGGAGGAAGCCAGAGGATATGCGCTGAGGTCCATGGAGGTGTTCCGCAGGGCGAATGTGATGGACAATCATTATGCGGCTGCCCAGTCGGCCATGGGGGCGTATTTTTTCCGAAAGGGGGATTTCGGGCAGGCGGCGGAGTATTATGGTCAGGCGCTGGCCACTGTGGAGAAGTGCGTGGGCAGAAACGGGTTCTATGATAGGCTGCAGGAGAATCTGCAAGCCTGCCGGAGGGCCATGGGAGGATCGGCTCAGGGAAAAGAGGGCTTGGGCATCAGGCTTGCCAGAGAGTATTATGAGGAATACGGGAGGGAAATGATCGAAAGGGACTTCCCTGCATATGCGGGGCGGATCGCTGTGGGGCTGGCAGGGGGTGGCTCCGACTGCTTCGGATATGATGACGAGGCCTCCAGAGACCATGACTGGGGACCGGATTTCTGTCTGTGGCTGACCGACGAGACTTATGATGAGATCGGAGAGGCCCTGCAGCAGGCCTATGAACGGCTTCCTGAGGAATTCAAGGGCTATAGGCGGGCTCCCAGAGTGAACGGGCGCGGGCGCCGGGGCGTGATCAGAATATCGGATTTTTATAGGGCGCTGGTGGGCACGGATGATTACGACAAGATAGACTGGAGGCAGACAGGCGACGCAGGGCTGGCAGCTTCCGTGAACGGTACGGTGTTTCGGGATGACGAGGGGATTTTCAGCGCGTTCCGCAGGAAGCTGGAGGCGGGATATCCGGAGGAGATACGATATCTGAAGCTGGCCGAGAGCGCGGCCAGATTTTCCCAGACGCTGCAGTACAATTATCCCAGAATGCTGGCGAGAGGAGATATGCTGTCGGCCAGAATGCTGGCATGGGAGGGTGTTGGGGAGGCTATGAAGCTTCAGCATTATATTGAAGGGAAGTATCCGCCCCACCAGAAATGGCTGCATAGAAGCCTGCAGGAATCGGAAAAGGGCAGGGAGGCAGCCGGAATGCTGGCCCATGTGGCCGCAGGGCTGGCAGGGAGGCTCTCTCAGGATCCGGATGCAGCCCCGAAGGAGGGGGATGGCCGGCAAAGCGAAGGAGACGCCGGGGAGACGGATCCCATCGGGCGGCTGGCGGAGTATTTTGCCATGGAGCTGTATAGGGCAGGGTTTGTCAGCGACACCGAGAGCTATCTGGACGCCCACAGTCAGGAGCTGGTATACAAGGCCTCACTGGGGGCAAAAAGCAATGAGGAGCTGGCGGAGGAGATCGCCAGACTTGAGTTCAAGGCCTTCGACAAGGTGAAGAACTTGGGGGGCAGAGCCAGCTGTCAGGACGATTGGGGAACCTTTTCCATTATGCGCAAGAGCCAGTATCTGACCTGGAACAAGACTATGCTCATGCAGTATATGTATGATTTTGACAGGGAATACCGCAGGGGGCACAATCTGATAGAGGAAAAGTATGGCCGCATGATGGAAAGCACGGCGCCGGAGGAATATGCGAGGATCAAGGACCATTTCCCGGAGCTGTCGCAGGAGAAAAAGGCCATCATCGGGCAGATCGTCGGAATGCAGGTGGGATGGATGGAGGAGTTCGCTGAAAGCTATCCTGCGCTGGCAGGCAATGCCAGAAAAATCCATACCTGGGAGGATGATCCCTTTGACACCTCTTATGAGACCTATTTGCGGGGAGAGCTGGGGACATATTCCGACAAGATGCTGGAGCTGTATGGTAGGTATGTAGTAGAATATGCCAGAGCCGGGAAAAATCCGGCATATGATATCATGCAGAACAGTGTGAAGATGTACGGGTACGCCGATGTGGAAGAGGCGGAGCGGGAGGTAGGAGCCCAGTAGAGCGCCGGTACGGCAGGGCATAGAAGGATAAACGGTTCCCAAACGAAAGGATGTAAAAGAAAATTGCGGCTGGGAGGGACAGCGCTGAAATAGGAGGAAGATTGCATGAGGCAGTTTGAGATAAGGGACACTTTTTATTTGGACGGAAAGCCTATGAAAATTATTTCGGGGGCATTTCATTATTTTAGGACGGTTCCCGAATATTGGCGGGACCGTCTGGAGAAGCTGAAGGCCATGGGCTGCAATACGGTGGAGACTTACATCCCATGGAATCTGCATGAGCCCAACAAGGGAGAATTCTGCTTCGAGGGTATTTTGGACGTGGAGAGGTTCATAAAGCTGGCTCAGGAGCTGGGCTTGTACGTGATCATACGCCCCTCGCCCTATATCTGTGCGGAATGGGAATTCGGCGGGCTGCCGGCGTGGCTGCTGAAGGAGGACGGAATGAAGCTGAGAGTGTGCTATCCGCCCTTTCTGCGCCATGTAGAGGAGTATTATAAGGTGCTTCTGCCCAGAGTGGCGCCCTATCAGATCACCCAAGGGGGCCCGGTGATCTTGATGCAGGTGGAGAATGAGTACGGCTATTATGCCAATGACAAGGACTATCTGGACACCATAAGGAGGTATATGGTGGAGAACGGGGTGGAGGTGCCCTTTGTGACCTCCGACGGGCCCTATGTGGACAGCCTCAATGCCGGAAGGCTGTCAGGCGCTCTGCCCACGGGTAATTTCGGTTCCCGGACAGAGGAGCGTTTTGACGTGCTTCGCCCCTATGTGCAGGGAGGCCCCCTTATGTGTACGGAATTCTGGGTGGGGTGGTTTGACCACTGGGGCAACGGCGGACATATGCGAGGCAATCTGGAAGAGAGCGTAAGGGATCTGGACAAGATGCTGGAGCTGGGGCATGTGAATATCTATATGTTCGAGGGAGGCACCAACTTCGGTTTCATGAACGGCTCCAATTATTATGACAAGCTAACCCCTGATGTGACTTCCTATGACTATGACGGCGTGCTAACAGAGGACGGGCAGATCACGGAGAAGTACCGCAGATATCAGGAGGTTATTGGAAAGTATGTACAGCTGCCCAAGGTGGAGTTTTCCACAAAGATTGTGAGAAAGGAGTACGGAACCCTGAAGGTCAGCGGCAGAGTCTCTCTGGATGCGGTGCTGGATAGGCTGAGCAGTCCGGTGTCCAGCATTTATCCCCAGTCCATGGAGCGTCTGGGACAGAACTACGGCTATATTCTGTATCGGACCAGCCTGCATACCGAGGAGGGGCTGAATAAGATGAAGCTCTGGGGGGCAAACGACAGAGCGAACATTCTGCTGGACGGTGAGGAGATCCTGACGCTGTACGACAGAGAGCTTCTGGAGGAAAGAGTCCTGAACCTGCCTGCAAGAAAGGGGGCCAGACTGGACATTCTGGTGGAAAATATGGGAAGGGTGAATTTCGGCCCCTACATGGAGCTGCAGCGGAAGGGAATCGATCAATGCGTGCAGATCAACGGCCATATGCACAATCATTGGGAGCAGTATGCGCTGCCCTTGGACGACATTTCAAAAGTAGATTTCTCTCTGGGAGAAGAGGGGACAGACTCCGGGGAAGGGAGGCGCGAGCCGGCATTCTATCGGTTCGTCTTTACGGCTCAGGAGCCGGGAGACACGTTTCTGGACTTTCAGGGCTGGGGCAAGGGCGTAGCCTTCGTGAACGGCTTCAACATAGGGAGGTTCTGGGAGATCGGGCCTCAGAAGCGCCTGTACATACCCGCGCCGCTGCTGAAGCAGGGAGAAAACGAAATCATCCTTTTTGAGACAGACGGAAAAGCAGCGGATACCATCGTTTTGAGAGACCAGCCCGACGTGGGATAAAAGGGAAGATTGAGGCGTTTGGAAATAGGCAGTATCAGTGTAAGGACATAAATGTCATAGATCATAGGATTTTTTTGCATAATCCGGTATTTGGCTGTCAGGATGTTTAAAATTTGGCAGGATAAATATCATGCCGATGTACACACTTAAAATAAGCTTGCATGGTTTTATGGGGCGAGCGAAGGATCTGACCCATGTCCCAAGGGGCACGGAGCGGATGTGAAAGGAGTGTGTGCAGATGGATATAGACGGACTTCCTTTGGGCTTCGGCATGGCTCTGGCTATGAACGAGCCGGCCATGCGGGGCTATGCGGGTCTCACCGAGGCGGAGAAGGAACGGATCATCCTGCGCTGCAAGGATGTAAAAACCAAGAGGGAAATGCAGAAGATCGTAGAGTCCCTTGTCCCTCATATGGATATTCAGGAAGTGTTCGAGGAGGAGAAGGAACATTTTTCATAAGCAGCGAGCCAGTATCTTTTAAACGGTATGGGCCGGACGAACCCATTGACGGTTTGTTCGGCCCATAGGTGTGTCAGTACCAGCCGCCGTCGATGGTGATGATCTGTCCCGTCATATAGGCAGGAGCCTGAGCGGTCTGGAGAATCAGCTGGGCCACTTCGGAGGGGCGGCCCAGCCTGTCCGCAGGGATCTCCTCTTTGAGGGCTTCCAGTTCCGCCGCGGAGAGAGTGCTGTTCATGGCGGTATCGATGATGCCGCAGGCGATGGCATTGACCTGAATGTTGCTGGGAGCCAGCTCCTTGGCCAGAGCCTTGGTGAAGGCGTTCATTCCGCCCTTGGAAGCGGAATAGGCCACCTCCATGGAGGCACCGTGGGTTCCCCAGATAGAGGATACGTTGATGATCTTGCCCTTATGGCCCTTCAGCATAAGAGGCACCGCCGCCCTGCAGGTGTAGAAGCAGGAGTCCAGATTCACGGCCATGATTCGGTGCCATTGCTCTGCAGTCATATCTGTCAGCAGTCCCAGATGGGCTATGCCTGCGTTGTTCACTAGGACGTCCAGATTGCGCAGAAAGGCAAAAACGCGCTGCACGTCAAGCTCGCTGCCCATGTCCGCCTGAACGGGCTGGCAGGAGATTCCGTAGGAGGACCGCAGATCGGCGGCCAGTGATTTCAGCGCCTCTGGGGAGCTGTGGGATGTGAGTACAAGATCGTAGCCCGCTTTTGCGAAGGCTTCCGCGGCGGCCCGACCGATGCCTCTGGAGGCGCCGGTGATGAGGGCATATTTTTTCCTGCTTTCTGTGTTCATGGGGTCTTATCTCCTTTTGTCCGGCGGCGTCAGAGATGTTTGGATTATTATTTTGCGCACAACCGGAGACACCATGTTATCGTAGCACATGTTGAGAGGGTTTTCCATAGGAAAAAGCCACAAATTACGGGAAAGGGATAGCTGTTTTAAGGCTTTTATGATAGACTGTATCTGAATAGCCGTCGCAGGGTTATCAAGACGATGGTATGTTATTAATTTAACCAAATCAGGCAATTGTTGCTGAGTCTGCAATAGCAGAGAAGGAGCGGAGGAGCGTATGTACGATTTGATCATCATTGGGTCCGGGCCGGCGGGGCTTTCGGCGGCCATATATGGAAAGAGGGCAGGGCTTGATCTGCTGGTGGTGGAACAGGCGCCTATGAGCGGCGGGCAGGTGCTCAACACCTATGAGGTGGACAATTATCTGGGGATGCCGGGCATCAACGGCTTCGACATGGGCGTGCAGTTCCGGGACCATGCGGATAAGCTGGGGGTGAAGTTTGCGGAGGCATGTGTCAGTGCTATTCAGGACAATGGGAATACAAAGACGGTGGTGACGGACGACGGGCCTCTGGAGGCGAGAGCCGTGATACTGGCTTCCGGCGCCGTCCATGCGCAGCTGGGCGTGCCCGGTGAGGAAAGGCTTTCCGGAAAGGGCGTGTCCTACTGCGCTACCTGCGACGGAGCTTTTTTCCGGGGACAGACCGTGGCCGTGGTAGGCGGCGGAGACGTGGCTCTGGAAGATGCGGCCTATTTGGCCCGCACTTGCGAGAAGGTGTATCTTATCCATAGAAGGGATCAGCTGCGGGGTGCCTTCGTCCTGCAGCAGGATCTGGAGGCGCTGCCCAATGTGGAAGTGCTGTACAGTCATGTGGTGGAGGAGATTCTGGGAGAGACGGCAGTGGAGGGCATCCGAGTCAAAAATCTGAAGACGGAGGAGACCCTGACGCTTCCTCTGGCAGGTCTGTTTGTGGCAGTGGGGATCCGCCCCGGCACGGAGCTGGTTCGCGGCCTCGCAGACTGTGACGAGGGGGGCTATGTGCTGGCGGGGGAGGACTGCGCCACCAGCGTGCCGGGGCTTTTCGCTGCCGGGGACGTGCGCAAGAAGCCGCTTCGCCAGATCGTCACCGCAGTGGCGGACGGTGCCAACGCCGCGGTGGCCGCGGGAAGCTACTGCAAGAGGATTTAGGGGCGCTTCGCCGGAGAGGGTGATGGGAATCTCATGAGGGTGCCGGAACGAAAGGGTACTGTAAAACGCAGAAGGATGTTGCAAACCGCAAAAGGGTATTGAAGATTGCAAAATTAAAAATATCTTAATAAAATCTTTCGATTTCTCATTTCTGTAGTTGACAGAATTAAGATTTGGTGTTATATTTGTTAACAGATGTAATAAATCTGTAATAAATTATGGATATAAATGTAATTTCTATATAAATATAGAGCCAATCTTGATCATGTACATACTTTCCGGAGTGAGAGGAGATAAGAATGAATTGCAATACTAGAAGAAAAGTGAGAACAACGGCTTTGGCGCTGGCAGCAACCATGACATTTACGGGATTCGGCATTACGGCAGAGGCGACTACCTCTGTTCTTCCCGGCGGCGGCGTGAGCCTTATCATTGACAAGGGAAATAAGCTTGAGGATATCGTAACCAACAATTCTACCATCCCCATCGAGTCCATCATGGAATTCGTGCAGGTGGACGACACGGCAGTGCCGCTGGCAGAGCCCACGGAGGAGGATTTGTTTCGGAAGCTGGTGATCGCGCAGGTGAGCAGCTGTGTGAACGTCAGGAGCCTTCCCAGCGAGGAGGGAGAAGTCCTTGGAAAGCTTTACAACAACTCTGTAGGCACCTTCTTGTCCGAGGAGAACGGATGGTATCAGATCACTTCCGGCACAGTGACCGGATATGTGAAGGCTGAATACTGCGTGACCGGCGAGGACGCTGTAGAGCTGGCCAAGCAGGTAGGGAAACGCTTTGCCACAGTGGATACCCAGACCTTGTTTGTCCGCACGGAGCCCAACACGGAATGCGCCATTCTGGGAATGGTTCCGGAAGGGGACGAGCTTCTGGTTCTTGAGGAGGCCGAAGGCTGGGTGAAGGTGGATGTAGAAGAAGGTATCGGATGGGTATCCGCGGACTTTGTGAAGCTACATAGCGAGTTTGTTCAGGCGGAGTCCAAGGAAGAGGAGAGAGCTCGTCTCGCCAAGGAGGAAGAGGAGCGCAGAAAGGCCAGAGAGGCTGCTGCAAGAGCGGCTGCCGCAAACAATGCCAACAATGCGCCTGCCCAGTCTCAGCCGAAGGAGCCTGTCACTTATACTGTCACCGGCGACAGCGAGATGGGAAAGGCAGTAGCGGAATATGCTCTGCAGTTCGTGGGTAATCCTTATGTATGGGGCGGCACCAGCCTGACCAACGGCGCTGACTGTTCCGGCTTTGTAATGAGCGTCTACGCCAACTTCGGCGTCAGCCTGCCTCATTCGTCCGCATCCGACCGCTCTCAGGGATATGCGGTGGACGGTCTGGAGAACGCCCAGCCCGGTGACCTGATCTGCTATTCGGGGCATGTGGCTCTGTATATAGGCGACGGGCAGATCGTGCATGCATCCAGCCCCGGGGTAGGAATCATCGTCTCCGGCGCAAATTATAGAAGCATTCTGGCCATCAGGAGAATCTTCTAATCTCTTTGAACCTTGTTTAGAAGGATGGGGGATAGAAGCTTTGGTGAAGGAAGGCCGGTTCAGAAACAAATAGAATAGAAGGTAAGCTGATAGAACGGCTGCGCCGAAGGGATTCGGCGCAGCCGTTTTTTCCTTGTGCACTTCACAGACGAATTCTTGCTTATAGTCAAGCATTATAGTCTGTAAATTTGTGATAAAAGTATATATTGTCTAAAATTTATTTTGCAAAGTGATCTAAATGATTGCCAAAACCTATGAAAGCATGGTATAATATCAGTACAGAAAGAGATGGTGTCAACTTCTTGTTTCGTGTATGGTGCCAGAAGTGGGCATCAAGGGCGTCATAATCATAATGGTGTAATGAAGAAACATAAAAAACGTGGTTTAGGCTTTCGGTTTCATGTGCGTTTGATCTGAGCGTAGATCTGGGCTCAGGTTCAGCTCCGAGTGTAAGGTTCGAGGTCGGGTCCGAAGAGTGGAAGATATTGTCAGGTGCCAAGGCAATAGATATGGAGGCCTGAAGTATATAAGGATTTGATCTGAATTTTGGGAATCGGGTTCAAGGCGCATATGAAGTCAGCATATAAAAACAATTGACAGAAAGGGATGATTCGTATGAAATTTGTGATCGTAGGCAGGAATCTGGATGTAACTCCCGCATTGAAGGCGGCTGTAGAGGACAAGATCGGCAAGCTGGCCAAGTATTTTAATCCTGATACGGAGGTGCATGTAACCCTGAGCGTTGAGAAGGAGCGCCAAAAGATTGAAGTGACGATTCCGGTGAAGGGGAATATAATCCGCTCCGAGCAGGTCAGCAATGATATGTATGTTTCCATAGATCTGGTGGAGGAAATTATCGAAAGGCAGCTGAAGAAATACAAAACCAAGATTGTGGACAAACATCAAGAGGCAGGCTCTTTCAGCAAGATGTACATGGACAATGATTATATGGACGAGGAAGAGGTCAAGATTGTAAGGACCAAGAAGTTCGACATCAAGCCCATGTATCCGGAGGACGCATGTGTGCAGATGGAGCTTCTGGGACACGGATTCTTTGTGTTTATCAATGCAGAGACAGATCAGGTAAACGTGGTATATAGGAGAAAGGGAGATACCTATGGGCTGATAGAGCCGGAGGTTTGAGGCTGTAGGTAGGCCGCCGGGGAGACTGGTTGTGGGAAGGGGCGTGCGGGTTTGATGCGACGCAGCTGATGCAGTTGCAGGCTGTCCCGAAGCTGCTCCGGGGAATGAGAGCTGTAGGCTATAGAGTTGCAGGGTTCTTGAATTGTTAGACTGTAAGAGTATTGAGCTATTGCGTCAAGGAAACATGACGAAGTGTAGGGTTCATAAGTGATGTAAACCGACATTTTGGATATGTCTCCCTTGATGCAATGGCTCTTTTTTGCATGGGCACATGGTTCTGAGACGGTGATATTGGATAGGAAAAGAATTGGCAGGGAAGGAACTTTGAGGGAAGAGTTGGAATCTGAGGTGCATTATGGATAAGGAGGCGCATAAGCATGAGGCTGTGGATTGCCGCATATATTTTCTATGATAAATGATCCGGAGCGGGCATGGACAGAGGGGATAAGAATAAATATTTGGGCTGGCTGCGAAAAGGAATCATGGCAGAGTGCGTGCTGGTGACTGCAGTGGCGGCGCTGGTCATGGGAGGCAGGGGAGAAGAGGATGCACAGACCAGCCTCAGCAACAATACGCTTGCTATAGAAAATGATTACATAAAGTGGGTAGATTTCACGGTGACCTATGAGGCGCTGTGCAAGGCGTATGAATGGGATGTGGAGACCCACGGCTCGGAATATGAGATAGACTGGGTAGAGCTGCTGGCATATACGGCAGCGAAGACGGGGGGAGAATTCGACAAGTCAGCCTTGAAGACCTTGGACAAGGCAGCGGAGAAACTCTCGGAAGGGGAGAAGACCATAGAGGAGCTGACGGAGGATCTGAAGTATTATTCTTATTATAAGGAGGCCTATGATGCAGCCATCGGCGGTCTGGTGGGGGAGTACAAGGAAGAAGTCAGAGATGCCTCCGCTGAAGGGGGCTATGTGGAGCGATATGGCCTGAAGGGGTATTTTCCGCTTGCACGTGGGTTTGATTATACACATTATGATGATTTTGGCGCAGGAAGGAGCTACGGCTACCAGAGGAAGCATTTGGGCCATGACATGATGGGGCTGGTTGGGACGCCCATTATGGCTATTGAGTCCGGGGTGGTGGAGGCTCTTGGATGGAACCAGTATGGGGGCTGGCGGATCGGAATACGTAGCTTTGACGGGAAGCGGTACTATTACTATGCTCACCTGCGGCAGAATTACCCTTATGCAGAGGGGCTGGAGGAAGGCAGCGTAGTGACGGCGGGAGATGTGATCGGATATATGGGGCATACCGGGTACAGCACGAAGGAAAATGTGAATAATATCAAGATCGTGCATCTGCACTGGGGTCTTCAGTTGATTTTTGACGAGTCCCAGAAGGAAGGGAATAATGAGATATGGATTGATGTGTATCCGCTGACCAGGTTCCTGGCGAAGCATACTCAGGCGGCGGTGAAAGTGGAGGGAACGAAGGAGTGGGTGAGGACGGTGGATATTGTGGATCCCAAGGTGGAGGAGTATGAGGCGGGAGATGAGACGCAGCATGGAACACAGGAAGATGCAGTTGAGAAAGGGGCATCGGAGCAGACGCAGTAAATTGTGGAGGGAGAGGCAAGCTGTATTTTTGTAGAAAAATCAGATAAAAAGAGAAATGGATAATTTATATGCCACAAATCGTGAAAAGTCAGGATTTGTGGCATTGTGTTATTTGTCAGAACAGAAGCTTCATGAGCATGAATTCTACTGTCTATCGCAATAGAGTATTTGCAAAACATGATATTGTATGACTAAAAATATACGAGACAGTTTACTTTATATCGTATGTGACCATAGGAAGGTTTTTTAATGCTGTAGGATAATCTGCTTGCATGAAGCCTTTAAATCATCAAAATGTATAGTTGTATTATCTGCAAAAAATCACATATAATTATTAACAATCGCATATAAATTTTGATGTAAAAATATTGCATAAAAAATAATTTTGTGATATAGTTAGTTTTAAAAGGGGAGAATTATTTTCAATTCTCGGAGGAAATGAATATGTTGATAGAATTAAGAGCAAAAAACTGCTTTTCTTTTTCAGAAAAAATTACTTTTTCAGCGAAGGCAGATATGCGGAATAAAAAATTTGTATCTAATGTATACAGCGAAAATTATTTTAATATTCTAAAGACATTAGGAATTTATGGGCCTAATAACGCAGGAAAAACCTGTCTGGTAAAATGCATTCGCAGTGCAAGGAATATTTTATTGAACCGTGAGCCGAAGCTGATGGAGAATATTTTTCAGGAAAGTTCCATCTGCGAGATGGGGATTTCATTTTTGGAGGATGGAAGAGAATTTTCCTATGATTTCTGGTATGATACGAAAAAGGAGGAGTATCCATACGAAAAATTCTCAGAGATTATCAGGGATCAGTATGGAAATGAGAAAGAGACCATATGGCTCCTGAAAGACAGCATCCGTGGAGATTATCAGTATGAAGATGAAGAACTCTTGAAAGTGATCTCTGTTATTTCGCAGAGCAATCTGCTGTTTTACCTGGCGGATGCCGACAAATTTAAGAAGCTGGCAGAAATGAAAAGGGTCTGTACTGCGTTCGCGTCCAGAATTGACATTATCGATATGAATAATATCCCAATTAAGCGCACCATTGAATTGATGAAAGCGCCAGGCGAGCTTCAGCAGAAGATTGTGGGCTTTATCAAGAATGCAGATTTGTATCTGGACAGTTTTGAATATGTGGACATAGATAAGGTGCGCATAAAACCAGATAGGGAGGTTGAAAAACCGGAAGAAAAGGCACTTGACATTCCGGAACAGATAATGGATCAGATTCGATTGGTATCTGTATACAAAGGTGTCCATGTTCCCAGCATACTGTTTGACTCTACAGGGACAAAGAAGCTTGCGGCCCTTGCGAGTTACATTATAGAGGGGATAGAGCAGGGCAGGATACTGGTGGTGGATGAGTTGGACAGCAGTCTCCATTTCAAGTTGACCAGAGCGATAGTAGCCATGTTCAATAATGAGTTGAACATGGGGGCGCAATTGATTTTTACGATTCACGATATCAATTTGATGGACTGTAAGAAAATGTTCCGCAAAGAGCAGATTTGGTTTATCCACAAAGATGAAAGCGGTGTCTATGTTTATTCTCTGGGAGATTTTACAGCCCAGCAGGGTGTAAGGGATACCACGGATATTATGGAGAAATATCGGAGGGGAGCGTTAGGGGCGCTTCCGGATCCCGAATTGATAGGTTCGCTGCTCGATATGAAAGGAAATCGGAAGGAGGTGCCTGCCGGTGGGGAATAGGCTTCCGAAGATTTTTACAGGCAGCAGGATATGCATTATATGTGAAGGGGATGAGGAATATGAGTATCTGGAGAAATTGATATCGTTGGATGTTTGGAGTAAAGAGTACTGTTTTCAATTGGAAAATGCAGGGGGAAACGGGAACATTCCTGCGCGGTATCAGGACAAGTATCAGAATGGCGCTTATGATTTGGTCTTGGTATTTTGCGATACAGACCGGAAGCCGTATGAGCAGTATGTGGATATTAAGCGGAGGATTGATGAATTTCATGGAGTCGAGAATGCGGCGGACAAAATAATGATATTTGGAAATCCATGTACCATGCAGATTATTATTGAGCATTGGGGTGATGTTAGACTTTGCTCTAATAATAAAAAGAAGAATGCGCCTGTTATTTATGATTTGACAGGAATAGAAGGGTATAAAGGCAGGAAAGAACAGCGGAGAGAACTATTTTCGCAGATTACTAAGGAAAACTATCAGGAAATGAGAGAACGGATAAAAAAATTACTATTTGATGATACGGTGGAAGGTAGTACTAATTTTGGGAGATTTCTTGAATGGTTTTCTTCGGATGATTGTGAGTGGATTAGAGTGATAAATAAGATGTTGGATTATGAATGATATTATTTAGGTGAATGGGAGTAAGTTCGTTTTATTGGGAGATTACAGTAATGAGCAAAATAAATATTATTCAAAATGCAATTAAAGAATTAGAGGGTGGAAGTTTTCAAAAATTATTTGATGCTTATCTTTATAAAAAATATAAATTTACTAATATACAAGCACTAGGTGTACAAGAAGGAACAAATAAGACTACAATGGGAACACCAGACTCTTTTGTGGTGGGCGAAGATGAAAAATACATATTGATAATGTATGGAACTGTTGGAATGAAAGCGTTTGAAAAAATTAAGAAAGATGTTCTTTCTTGTTTTAATAAAGACAAAATACAAATTAACGAGAGTAAAATTAAAAAATTATCTGTGCGTTTTCATCAACTAATATTCATGTTAATCAACAAGAAGAATTGAAACAACTAATATCAGGGATACCTATTGAGATGATTGGATTAAGTACGATTTCACACGATTTGCTTGTGAACTATCCATTTTTAGCAGCGAAGTATTTGAATATTCAAGTGGATACTCATCAAATATTTTCAATAGATGAATTTATTGAGGTATATGATAAAAATGGGATGAATGCGCCTCTTGATATGGAGCTGCGCTGCAGAGAAAAAGAGAAAGAGAAATTATACACGACAATTTTATCATCGAAAATTATATTGGTATATATTTGAAGCATCAAGCCCCTTATGGATATGATAGCGATAGAATAATCAACACAATGTTGAAAAATTTTGGCTTTGAAAAAACGAAAAAGCCTATATTAAAATATGAATTTTCATATAAACATAATTGGATAAGCGAAATCTGGGAAAATATTCCAAAGGAATTAGTTGATTGTGAGGTTACAAAGGAGTTTTTGGAATTTGTAAAACAAGAAGCGGATTTGGAAAACCCTGATTTTCCGTCAGTAATTTATTTGGAAAAATATCAAGCAATCGATTGTACAATTATAGGAAAAGTATCGGCAATTGTAATTGATCGCTCTATTAAAAACAAGCATTTAGCAGCGAAGTTTATGGGTGGCCGATATCAGGACTCAATAGGCGAATTATTAATGAGGTTATATGCTAATAATTGGGAAATACTCGAAAATCTGTACCTCTGTGGAATCGGAGATCATTTTGACTATGATGGAAAGCTGCTGAAAAAGCTTATTGAAACAAATTTTTCTTTTTGGGATAAGTTTACATGCGAGATTGCTGGCAATAGACATAGAGATATATATGAACATAAGGTTTTTGAAAATATATGGGAAATGGATAATTATGTGGATTTGGTGCAAACTGCATGGAATAAATATATTATGTGATGTTTATGGCTTTATGATAGAAGATAGAGGAGCAGTGATATTTGCTAATAGTCAAGATACTTCGGACTTTATTAAGCAACGGAAGTTACAATGGATAAAATCGTATATTGGGAAGCATATTGAGGATATACATAATCTTGAGACAGTTTTCGAAGTGATTGCTACTTTCTTCCCGTCAGAGAGAAAAACCTTTTTACTGGAATTAATAGGTTATACTAAAGATATAGAATTATTTAAAGGGATACCATTGTTTCCAAGTTCTGCTTCATGGAGTGGGAGTGAGGTACCACTGATTGATAAAAAGATTGAATTTTTATGCGATTTGATTAGTTCCTTTAGGGGAGTTGATTTGATAGAGCATAGGGCTTTTCTTAAAGAAGAGAAAGATTTCTTTGAATGTTATAAACAAAATGTTTTAGTAAGAGAATATCTTGAAAATAGTGATATAGCGTAATCAAAAATAAACAAAAATGAAATGGAGCAGAGAGTGGATAATGTGAAATGTTACGGAATTGTTAAAAAAGTTTAGTCTGTTCTTGACACAACCCTATATGGGCCACACCGGGTACAGCACCACGGAGAATGTGAACAATATCAAGATCGTGCATCTGCACTGGGGGTTGCAGTTGATCTTTGACGAGTCCCAGAAGGAAGGGAATAATGAAAATCTGGATTGATGTGTACCCGCTGACAAGGTTTCTGGCCAAGCATATGCAGGCGGCGGTGAAGTCGAAGGGGACGAAGGAGTGGGTGAGGACGGTGGATATTGAGGATCCCAAGGTGGAGGAGTATGAGGCGGGGAATTCTGAAAAAGCGAATATGTCAGTAAAAGAGAATTCCTAAGAAAAGGACGGATTATTGGAAAAGCAGCCGGAAGTTTCGGAGAATTTGGAATTACAGATGTCATTTCTGCTTATGATAAAAATGTAATTGCATTTTGCGCAGTTATAAGGTAAGATGTAGTTAGAAAAGCTGTGAATCAGCGGTGGGTTGACACCTAAAATCTGATATGTTTTCCG
>ERZ808051.269-NODE-269-length-65099-cov-7.433038_pt1 | contig 65099 bp, 52 predicted proteins | sample MGYA00380199_ERZ808051 | MGnify/ENA primary metagenome ERZ808051 (study PRJEB31490, sample SAMN06133391) | mouse gut metagenome | isolation source: J11 | host: mice | place: China: Chengdu | collected 2015-05 ... | reverse complement strand
CGCGACGAGCGCCGGGACGGCGAAAGGAGCCGGAACCGTGAGGAGCGCCGGGATCTTGCCAGAGTCTGGGAGCGCGACGAGCGCCGGGACGGCGAAAGGAGCCGGAACCGTGAGGAACGCCGGGATCTTGCCAGAGTCTGGGAGCGCGATGAGCGCCGGGACGGTGGAAGAGACCGGAACCGTGAGGAACGCCGGGAGAGTGCCAGAGGCTGGGAACGCGACGAGCGCCGGGACGGCGGAAAGGGCCGGAACCGTGAGGAACGCCGGGAGAGTGCCAGAGGCTGGGAGCGTGACGAGCGACGGGACGGCGGAAGGGGCCGGAACCGTGAGGAACGCCGCGGCGGAAGAGATTGGGAGCGGGAGGATAAGCGGGGCAGGCGCGACGAACGCGGGAGCGAGAGCCGCAAGAAGCGTGACCGTGAGGAAGGCCGTAAGAAGGATGAGCGCGGCAGCCGTCTTTCCAGAGTGAAAGATCTAAGGGTGGACGGCAGCGAGAGAGGGCTTGCATTCTCCTTCCCTAAGAAGAAAAGGAAGTAGGAACAGCAATCATGAGAGTCGGAATGGGATATGATGTCCATAGACTGGTAGAAAATAGGGAGTTGATTCTAGGCGGCGTAAAGATTCCGTATGAAAAAGGGCTTTTGGGCCATTCGGATGCGGACGTGCTTCTGCACGCCGTCATGGATGCGCTTCTGGGCGCTGCGGCTATGGGGGATATCGGAATGCACTTTCCGGACAATGACCCCGCTTACGAGGGGGCATCCTCCATGGCTCTGCTGAAAAAAGTGGGGGAGATGATCGCTGAGAAGGGTTTTCTGGTGGAGAACATCGACGCCACAATAGTTGCACAAGCGCCTAAAATGCGTCCCTTTATAGATCAGATGAGGGATAATATCGCTCAGGCTCTGGGATTAGATGCGGATTATGTGAACGTGAAGGCAACTACAGAGGAGGGGCTGGGCTTTACGGGAAAGGGCGAGGGGATCGCCGCTCAGTCCGTCTGCCTTCTCACAAGTCCCTTCGACCTGACTGTGGGGCAGGGAGGCTGCGGCGGCTGTCAGGGCTGCGAAAGGCGGCCCGGCTCCGGAGCCCAATAGTGTCTGTCCACGGAAAATCCCTTAAAAAAATATTGACAGAATTTGGTTTTTTGCATATTCTAATAGGGAAGAGCCGGAATGGGGTTGACCGTGCGGCATGGCATCTGTCGGGGAGCTGGCTGAGGGACATATGGGCAGGCGTCCGGGAACGGAGGTCTGGCGGCGTGTTCGTCGGGCAGACCCGTAGACGTGCGTTAAACGTGTTGAGGGAAGGGCTTGTGAAACAGGGCCTTTAAGTAGAGTGGAACCGCGGATGAATTCGTCTCTAAGGAGGGATTCGTCTGCGGTTTTTCATATCGCATGTCTGATGTGCAGGGGCGATGGCGGCTTGGCAGTGGGAAGGCAGGTGAGGTGGTTCACATATGGGAATCATCAGGAATATTCAGGAAGAGATCCGGATTATCCGGGAGCGGGATCCGGCGATTCATTCGGTCATGGAAGTGTTTTTGTATCCCAGCTTTAAGGTGATGATCCATTATAGGATCGCCCATAGGCTGTATGAAAAAGGACATTTTTTCTGGGCAAGATGGGTGTCCCAGAGGGGTGTGCGCAAGACGGGCATTGAAATCCATCCCGGTGCAAGGATCGGGAAAGGCCTTTTTATAGATCATGGAAACGGGGTCATCATCGGGGAGACAACGGTCATAGGGGATAATGTGACCCTATATCAGGGGGTGACGCTGGGAGGAACCGGCAAGGAGCATGGAAAGCGTCATCCCACCGTTGGAGACAATGTGATGATCAGCGCTGGGGCCAAGGTGCTGGGCTCCTTTACCATAGGGGACAATTCCAAGATCGGTGCCGGGAGCGTGGTTTTGAGCGAGGTGCCCTCGGGCTCCACTGTGGTAGGAGTGCCGGGACGGGTAGTGAAGCGGAACAACATGGCTCTGCCTCAGGAGACCATGAACCAGACGGATCTGCCGGATCCGGTGAAGGAAGACATTGCGGAGCTTCGGCAGGCTAACGCCCGGATGGAGGAGCGTGTGCTGGAACTGGAGCGGGAGCTGGGAAGGCTTCGGCAGGGGGAGGTTCAGGGCAGCGGCGGATTGAAGACATGAAAGCTTTGGAACGTGAAATTCGTTGAAGCTGCCGGGGCCGCCTCTATGTATGGCATACAACGCGCAGCCGGATATGGCTGGAGATTGCGGGTCTGAGGATGTGCGCGCCATGAGGCGCAGAAAGGACAAAGATGGAGAATAAATTACGGATGTATAATACGCTCTCCAGAAAGGTGGAGCAGTTTGTGCCCAAGGAGGAGGGGAAGGTGGCTATGTACACCTGCGGCCCCACGGTGTATCATTTTGCCCACATCGGGAATCTGAGAAGCTATATTATGGAAGATCTTCTGGAGAAGACACTGCGGTATATAGGCTATGATGTGAAGCGTGTCATGAATATCACCGATGTAGGGCATCTGTCCAGCGACGCGGACACCGGCGAGGACAAGATGCTGAAAGGGGCAAAGAGGGAGCATAAGTCGGTGATGGAGATCGCCAAGTTCTATACGGATGCCTTTTTTGGGGACTGTGGGGATCTGAACATCAAGACGCCGGACGTGGTGGAGCCTGCCACCAACTGCATTTCGGAGTTCATCCATGTGATAGAAGGACTGATGGAGAAAGGCTATGCCTACGAGAGCGGGGGGAACATTTATTTTGATACCTCCAAGCTGAAGGAGTATTACGTGCTTTCCAACCACAGTGAGGAGGAGCTTCTAGTGGGAGTCCGGGAGGACGTGGACGAGGATGTGAACAAGAGAAACAAGACGGACTTTGTGCTGTGGTTCACCAAGTCCAAGTTTGATTCTCAGGAACTGAAGTGGGAGAGTCCTTGGGGCACGGGATATCCCGGCTGGCATATCGAATGCTCTTGCATCAGCATGAAGCATTTGGGCGAGTACATGGACATTCACTGCGGAGGCGTGGACAATATTTTTCCCCACCACACCAACGAGATCGCCCAGAGCGAGGCCTATCTGGGGCATAAATGGTGCAATTACTGGTTCCATGTACACCATCTCAACGACAAGTCGGGAAAGATGAGCAAGTCCAAGGGGGAATTTCTGACCTTGTCCCTATTGAAGTCCAAGGGCTATGACCCCAAGGTATATAGGCTTTTCTGCCTGCAGTCCCATTACCGTAAGCCGCTGGAATTCTCCTATGAGGCGCTGGACAACATAGGGGCGGCCTATGAGAAGCTGGTCAGGCGTATAGGGACGCTGAAAAAGGAAGGGCAGGTGGATCAGGAGAGGTTCGGCTATTATAGGGAGCGTTTCCAAGAGGCGCTGTGCGATGATCTGAACTCCTCCATGGCGATCACGGTGCTTTATGATATGCTGAAGGAGGACATGTCCGATGCCACCAAGCATGCTCTGGCGGAGAGCTTTGATCAGGTACTGGGCCTTGACTTGACTGTTGCATACCGGATGAAGGAAGCGGAAGGGGAAGTGGATCCGGAGACCGAGAGCTACATTCTGGCCAAGATCGAGGAGAGGAAGGCCGCCAAGAAGGAAAAGAATTTTGCCCTTGCGGATCAAATCCGCAGCGAGCTGCTGGAGAAAGGCATTGTTTTGGAGGATACCCGGGAGGGCGTGAAATGGAAGAAGGCATGAGTGCCTCAAAACAGCAGGGGGAGTCCTTGGGAAAGGGGCTTTCGGGAGTAATAGCGGAGGTGTTTTCCAAGGAGAAAAAGGACATACGAACCTATTCCCCTCTGGCCCTTGCCTATATAGGGGATGCGGTGTATGATCTGATTATCCGCACGATTGTTGTGGAGCAGGCCAACCGTCCGTCCCATGAGCTTCATATGATCACGGTGAAATATGTCAGCGCAGGCGCTCAGTCCCGGATAGTGCAGGCGCTGGCAGAGCAGTTCACGGAGGAGGAGCAGGCGGTCTATAGGCGGGGGAAGAACGCAAAGCCCCATACCATGGCAAAGAACGCCAGCCGGGGAGACTATATGAGGGCCACAGGCTTTGAGGCCGTGGTGGGCTATCTCTATCTTGTGGACAATATGGACAGGGTTCTGGAGCTGGTCAAGAAGGGAATCGAGTTGGCGGGGATTAAGCCATGAGCCGGCCTTTTCGGCGGCAGGAAAGGGGCCGAAGCCCGGAGAGCTGAGGAGAGAGGGCATTCTCAGAGAGCGGGTACAAGAAGCAAAACAGAAGCATAGTTACAGACAAAAAGGGAGGAAGGAGCATTAAGATGCAGGATAGGAGCAAGAATAAGAGGAAGGACGATATTGAGCTGGAAGAGGGTATGCAGGGGGAAGAGTATACCATTGAAGGCAGAAATATGGTCATAGAGGCTTTCCGTTCAGGAAAGACGGTGGACAAGCTGTACGTACAGGACGGCTGTCAGGACGGGCCGATACAGACCATAAAGAAGGAGGCCAGAAAGCAGGAGACCATCATCAAGTATGTCACCAGAGACCGTCTGGATCAGCTGTCCAAGACCGGAAAGCATCAGGGGGTCATCGCCATCGCCGCGGCCTATGAATACAGTGAGGTGGGAGATATTCTGCAGAGGGCAAGGGAGAAGAAAGAGCCGCCTTTTGTGATTCTGCTGGACAATATCGAGGATCCCCATAATCTGGGGGCTATCATCCGCACCGCCAATCTGGCAGGCGCCCATGGGGTCATCATCCCCAAGAACCGGGCGGTGGGCCTGACTGCAGCTGTGGTGAGGGCCTCTGCCGGCGCGCTGAACTATACGCCGGTTGCCAAGGTCACAAATCTGGCACAGACCATAGAAAGCCTGAAAAAGGAAGGGATGTGGTTCGTGTGCGCGGATATGGACGGAAAGCCCATGTATAAGCTGGATCTGAAGGGGGCTATAGGGCTGGTCATCGGAAGCGAGGGAGAAGGCGTGGGAAGGCTGATCAAGGAGAGATGCGACATGGTTGCCTCCATTCCCATGAAGGGGAACATAGATTCCCTCAACGCCTCCGTGGCGGCGGGAGTGCTTGCCTATGAAATCCTGAGGCAGAGGATGGGGTATTGACGGCGGCGGGACGAAGAGAATGACAAAAACCGGAACGGAAGGAACGATGACATGGCCGGCAGGGACATGAATTATGAGCAGTATACGGACGGAGAGCTGATAGACCGCCTCCGCCGGGGGGAGACCCCCATCATGGACTATATCTGCGACAAATACAAAAATCTGGTGCGCAGCAAGGCCAAGTCCATGTTCATTCTGGGAGCCGATAACGAGGATCTGATTCAGGAGGGGATGATCGGGCTGTTCAAAGCGGTTCGGGACTATGACATGGGCAGGGACGCCAGCTTCAGCACATTTGCGGAATTGTGCATCAGCAGGCAGATGTATACGGCGGTGCAGGCTTCCAGAAGGCAAAAGCACCTTCCGCTGAACAGCTATGTGTCTCTGGACAGCGAGGCTTCGGAGGACGATAAGGACGGCCTGAATCTGGCGGAGCTTCTGGCGGATAAGACCGAGCTGAGTCCGGAGGAAGTGTTTCTGGACAAGGAGAGAGTGGCATATCTGGAAAAGACCATAGATGAAGAGCTGAGCGATTTTGAGAAGCAGGTGCTGGATCTGTATAGAACCGGCATGAGCTACAGTCAGATTGCCAGAGTTCTGGGACGGGACGAAAAGGCCACGGACAATGCGCTGCAGAGGCTGAAGGCAAAGATCCGGAAAATGCTCTGAGCGAGGAAGGACAGCCCTGCCGGATCATTCTATGGGGCCGGATTTCTTTTGTAAAGGGCGGTGCAGGCTTTTCAGGAGACGGAAGCCTGCGCCGCTGATTAAAGTTTGGACTGGGAGTGCGGGCATGAAAAAGGGAAAAAGGGGAATTGTAGCCGCCGTGATTTTGGCGGCGGTGATAGCGGCGGTACCGACGGGGCTTTGGCTGTGGAGCAGAGCCGGATCCGGATGCCGTATTACTCAGTATTCCGACGTGACGGGAAAGCAGGCCATGTTTTACACCATAGAGCCTGAGGACGGAGGCCTGATCGTCGTAGACGGGGGCAATGTGGGGAACGAGGACTATGTGAGAGCTGTGATTCAGGAAAAGGGAGGACATGTGGACGCATGGTTTCTGACCCATCCTCACCCTGATCATATCGGTGCGTTCAATATGCTTTGGGACGAGCTGCAGGATGAAATTGATGTGGTCTATACGCCTGACATAGATTACCTGATTTATAGGGAAAGAGCCTATGAGTGGGATGATTTTCAGAGCTATGAGACATTTCTCATCCACATGTCGGAATCCGACAAGGCGGTATTGCTGTACACGGGAGATGAGCTGAAGATCAAGGGGCTCAGGTTCAAGGTTCTCCATGCATGTGAAGAGTATGTCTATGAGAACAGCAAGGATATAGGAAATGACAGCGGCCTTGTGGTAAAGGTGACCAATGATCAGGAGAGTATGCTCTTCTGCGCGGATGTGGGCGTAGGCATGACAAGTAAGATCATAGAGGAGTATGGGGAAGAGATAGGGTGCAGCTATATTCAGATGGGACATCACGGCAACGGGGGCTTCTCGGAGGAATTTTTGCGTCTGGCTTCCCCTAAGGCAGCATTTTTTGACGCGCCGGAGTGGCTGATGAACCCTCAGGAGGAGGGCCGTTATACCACACCGGAAAATAGGCGGCTGATGGAGAGTCTGGGGGCTGAAGTGTACTATTACGCGACGGCGCCGAATGAGGTTATACTAAGATAGGCGGGGATCCCCGCCTTTATATTTTTTTTAGAATCTGAAAAGATTTCTTCTATTGACTTCGGGGCAGGTGGGGAATATAATCATCCCAGTACAAAAACCGACTGACCAGTCGGACGGTAGAAGGAGCGGCTATGATTTCAAAATTCAGCGTAAAAAAGCCATATACGGTATTGGTGGGGGTTGTGCTTGCCATTATTCTGGGGGTGGTGTCATTTACCAGAATGACGGCGGATCTGCTGCCCAACATCAGCCTTCCCTATGTGATCGTGACGACAGCCTATCCCGGAGCCAGCCCGGAGACCGTGGAGATGGCCGTGACCCAGCCGGTGGAGGCGTCCATGGCCACGGTGAGCAATATAGAGAGCATCAGCTCCGTATCTGGTGAAAATTATTCTATGGTAATTCTGGAATTCGCCCAGACTGCGGACATGAATGCCGTGTCGCTGGAGATCAGGGAGAGTCTGGACCAGATCAGGAGCTATTGGGACGACGCCATCGGGAACCCCATCATTATGAAGATGAATCCGGACATGCTGCCCATCATGATCGCCGCGGTGGGCGTGGAGGGCATGGACAGCGGGGAGATCAGTACATATGTGCAGGACTCTGTGATGCCTGAGCTGGAGAGCATAGAGGGAGTGGCCAGCGTCAGCGCAACGGGGCTTTTGGAGGAGAGCGTCAACGTCATTATCAGTCAGGACAAGGTGGACGCTGTCAATGAGAAGGTCCGGGCCGCCATCGACCAGAAGATGCGTGAGGCCGAGGAGGAGCTGGAGGATGGGCAGAAGGCGCTGGAAGACGGCAAAAAGGAGCTTGCAGACGGAAAGCAGGAGTTGGAAAATGGCAAGAAGGAGCTTACAGACGGCGAAAAGGAGCTGGATGAGGGCAAAAAGGAGCTGGATGACAAGAAGAATGAGACGGCCCAGAAGCTTGCCGATACAAAAAGAGATCTGCTGACGGCCAAGGCGGATCTGGAAGCCACAAAGATGAATCTGGTCACGAATCTGGCCACGGCAAGGCAGCTGAATGAGGGGATCGCACAGATAAACGCCCTGACGGATATTCTGGTGAACGCGCCTGCCAGATATGCCAGAGAAGTGGTGGTACTGAGGCCGCCCTCGGTGTCCGGCGGGGATGCGAATCAGCCTACCGAGGAGCAGAAGGAGCAGGCAAGAAAGAACATACAGGCGCTGAAGCAGGAATACATGGGCAGCCCCATTATCTCCCAGATGAAGGGTATGGATGAGAATCTGGACGAGATGCTGGGACAGCTGGAGCGTATGGACTGGACGGACAGCAACAATTTCCTCACCGTGGCGGCGGCTCTGACCATGATGTCCCAGAGCGGAACCAACCAGATCGTGGCCCAGAGGGAGAATCTGGAGGGCGCGCTGAACGCCGCCACAAGCGGCATGGGGCTGGCGGCCTATGAGGGCGTGGCGGCCCAGACTCTGGAACAGCTGGAGGGACAGCTGTCTTTAGTCAATGCCGGACTTGTGGAGGTGGAGAAGGGACAGTTGGAGGCGGCGCTGGGATTTGCGGAGGCAAGCTCCCAGATAGCTCTGGGGGAATACCAGCTGGAGCTGGCAAAAGGGCAGCTGGACAGCGCTCTGGAGCAGATCAAGAGCGGCGAGGATCAGATGAAGGACGCCGAGGAGCAGCTGGAGGAAGGCCGGAAGCAGCTGGAGGAGGCCAGAGAGTCCGCCTATGAGAAAGCCGATATGACCGAGGTCATCACGGTTGACACCATTCAGGGACTTCTCACGGCACAGAACTTTTCCATGCCCGCGGGGTATGTCACCGAGGAGGGCGTCAGCTATATGGTTCGGGTGGGCGATAAGCCCTCTTCGGTGGAGGAGCTGAAGGCGCTGCCCTTGATGGATATGCATATGGACGGGGTGCCCGTCATAACGCTGGGGGATGTGGCGGATGTGTTCTACACGGACAATTCTGCGGAAATCTATACCAATGTGGACGGCAGCGCAGGGGTGATGCTGACCATCCAGAAGCAGACGGGCTATTCCACGGGAGAAGTGTCCGATCTGCTGACAGCCAGATTTCAGAGAATGATGGAGGAAAATGAAGACTTATCATTGATCACACTTATGGATCAGGGGATCTATATAGATCTGGTGATGGACTCCATCATCAACAATATCCTTTTCGGCGGCGTGCTGGCCATTGCCATATTGCTGCTGTTTCTGAAAGATCTCCGTCCTACGTTGGTGGTTGCGTTTTCCATTCCCATAAGTTTGGTGACTGCAATTGTCTGCATGTATTTCAGCGGCATCACCTTGAACATCATTTCTCTGTCGGGTCTTGCACTGGGCATAGGCATGCTGGTAGATAATTCCATTGTGGTCATTGAGAATATCTATCGCCTGCGCAGCGAGGGATATTCTGCAAGGGAGGCGGCCATGAAGGGGGCCGGAGAGGTGGCGGGAGCCATACTGGCCTCCACTTTGACCACGGTATGCGTTTTCCTGCCCATTGTGTTCACGGAGGGCATCACGAGACAGCTGTTCGTGGACATGGGACTTACCATCGCATACTCCCTTCTGGCCAGTCTGGCCATCGCTTTGACTGTGGTGCCTGCCATGTCCTCGAAGCTTTTGGCCAATGCTAAGGAGCAGAAGGACAGCAGGATCTTTGGGCGCTTGGCGCGGGCCTATGAAAAGCTGCTAAGCGGGGCGCTGAGGGTGAAGGCTCTGGTGTTCGTTCTGGTGCTGCTTCTGCTGGCCGGAAGCGTGGCGCTGGCGTTCACCAACGGAACCGCTTTCATGTCGGACATGGATTCCACCCAGCTCACCGTGAATGTGACCCTTGCGGAGGATGCCACACTGGACGAGACAAGGGAATTGTCCGATCAGGTGGTGGAGGCAGTGCTCTCCATAGAGGATGTGCAGAATGTGGGGGCCATGACCAGCGGCTCCACCATGTCCATGCTGGGCGGCATGGGCGGCGGCAGCACCAATTCCTCCACCATCTATGTGGTGACGAAGAAAGATAAATCTATGAGCAACGAAGAGATCGCCAAGGTGATCCGGGAAAAGACTGCCGGCCTTAATGCGGAGATTGGCATCGACACCTCCAGCATGGATATGAGCGCTATGGGAGGCAGCGGCATCTCCGTTCAGGTGCGGGGCCGGGATCTGGACACCCTCCGCCGCATTGCAGGGGAGGTGGCGGCGATCATCGAGAGCGTGGAGGGCACGGCGGACGTCAGCGACGGGCTGGGGGATTCCGATCAGGAGCTGCGCATTGTGATCAATCGGGACCAGGCGGTGCATTACGGACTTACCGTGGCGCAGGTGTACGCCCAGATCTACGGCAAGCTGGCCAGCGCCAGCTCCGCCACCACTCTTGTGGCGGCGGACAAGGACTATAATGTGTATGTGATGAACGGCAGCGACATCGAGCTCACCAGAGAGCTGCTAAAGGAGCTGGAGGTGGAAGGCAAGGACGAGAACGGGGAGAGCGTGAAGGTGCCGCTGGCCGAAATCGCGTCCTTTCAGGACACGGAGGCGCTTTCCTCCATCAGGCGCGCGGACCAGACCCGGTATGTAGGCGTTTCGGCAGCGATTGCAGAAGGGTACAATGTGGGTCTGGTGGCCGCCGATGTGGAGAAGAAGCTGGCGGATTATGAGCTTCCTGCAGGATACCAGTTAGTCTCTTCCGGTGAGAACGAGATGATTCAGGACGCCATGGAGCAGATTGTGCTGATGCTGATTTTGGCAGTGCTGTTCATGTATCTGATCATGGTTGCCCAGTTCCAGTCCCTGCTGTCGCCGTTTATCATTATGTTTACCATACCTCTGGCCTTCACGGGAGGCTTTCTGGGGCTGTATGTCAGCGGCAGCGAAGTGAGCGTCATCGCCATGATCGGATTCGTCATGCTGGCAGGCGTAATCGTCAATAACGGCATTGTGCTGATCGACTATATGAACCAGCTGAGGGAGGAGGGCATGGAAAAGAGACAGGCCATTCTGGTGGCAGGCCGTACCAGACTTCGGCCCGTGCTGATGACAGCGTTAACCACGATTCTTGCGTTGTCCACCATGGTGTTCAGCAATGACATGGGCTCTGAGATGGCGAAACCTATGGCAGTGGTGACTATCGGCGGTCTGACCTACGGAACCCTGCTTACGCTGGTGGTGATCCCCTGCATCTATGACAGCTTCATCAGGAAGGGGTCCAAGGGGAAGACGCTTGAAAGGCTGCCGGAGAAGGCTGGTGAAGAAACTTCCAAGGAGGAGCCTCAGGAGACGGATGCGGAAGAATAGAGCCAAAAACAGATATTGATTCAGGGGGAGACATAAATGTACAAGATAACCGGTTTGGAGGATATCCATCAGGTGCCTGCCAAGGTGAGGCAGATGTATATGGCGGTGCTGCAGCTGTTTGAGCAGGGAGAGGAGGCGGGCAGCATCCGCGTCTCTGCCATCACGGAGATGGCGGGGATCGGAAAGGGCACGGCCTATGAGTATTTTGATTCCAAGGAAGAAATGGTGGCATGCGCTCTGGTGTATCAGATGCAGTGTATATTTGACTGGCTTGGAAATATGCTGGAGGAGAAGGGGAGCTTTCGGGAGCAGCTGGATTTTATTCTGGACGAGATGGAGGTGCAGGAGGAGAGGAGATGCTGCTTTCTGCGATGCGTGCATATCATGACGGATTATTCCGAATTCAGCAGGATGATTCAGGAAAAGATCACCAGAGAGGAATTTAAGCCCTATCTGCCTACCAATGTGTTCGGAAGGATGCTGCGCAGAGGTGTGGAAAGGGGAGAGCTGAGAAACGATCTGCCCTTGGACTATCTGGTATACTGTCTCTTCTCCCATCTTGTGTCCTATCTGCTGGCAGTTACCACCAAGGACTGCTTCGAGGTGAATCCGGCAAAGCTGCGTCCGCTGATCTATAGAGGGATTCTCAATGAGATAGGGGCGGATTCCCAGAGGCAGGGGGAGTAAGCAAAGCCAGACACAAAAAAGCGCCGTCGGATGGAATGATCCGAAGGTGCTTTTTAGGTGTGTCGAAATTTGTCGATGCAATTGTGTGGAAAAAATCATAAGAATATTGTAATATAAAATTATCTTTACGATTTGCGCAGCGTGCTTCTTCATGTCGATTTGTATCACGGCTGAATTTCCCAGAACTCTTTTCGGTGAGTGCCTTGAAACGCTTGATTGGACCAGTAGACTGCAGATTATTAGGGGTGATTGAAATGAAGATAGTTCGGTGGATAGTGCAGAGGATTCGTCACTTTTTCAGCCATTCAGTGTGCGGTGTGCTGCGCCATATGGGCGTCATGAAAGAGCGGGAAGCCTCGCCGGAAGAAATAGAAGAGCTGTATGAATTCATAGAGAATTATGGCAGAGAGGATAAAGAAGAGTGATTGATGTCCTTTTGTCAGGGGCAGGCAGTTGGTTCATAGAGAAATACAAAAGAAAAATCCGATCAGCTATGACCGGATTTTTTCTTGAAAGCTGCTGATGGGAATCGGACCCATGACCTCCGCACTACCAATGCGACGCTCTACCGACTGAGCCACAGCAGCATTGTGTGATTACTCACAACCAACGAACCTATTATATCAAAGCAAATATAGTTTGTCAATAAGAATTTATGTAAAAATCAAAAAATGTAAATCAAAGATTGGGAATCAAAGATATTCATTCTGTGCCCTTCTCATGAGGAACTTCACAGGATAGCCCTTTTCATCGCACACGGAGCGGACCAGATTCTCCGCGGTTTCCTTTGAGCTGTCGTTCACGCATATGATGCAGGTGCTTTTGCCGCGGCGGAAAAAGGAGGGCTTTACCCAGCGGATATAGTAGGAGATGCGTTCACGCAAAAGGGCTCTCTCGATAAGGAGCTTGCACTCCAGATCCGAGATTTCGCAAAGCTCGATTTCATTGTTTACCTTTACCGCAGTATACAACGGCTGTTCCATAAGCTGCCTCCTGAATAGCTGATAGAATTGGTGGTTCCAAACGAATTTATTATAGCATAATATATTGTGGATATGCAAGTAGTCCGCTGAATTTTTTGGCGGAAGCTGTCGCTTCATGTTGCTATCTGCGATGTATCTGGGATATAATAGACAGTAGCAGCTGCCTGATAGGGCAGATTTATAAGGAAGGAGACGGAGGATAGGATGGACTTTATAGAAAAGGTAGGAAACGTTATCTCGGAAAAAGGAAGGGAGGCCGTGGACAAGACCAGAATTCTGGCGGAAATCATGAGCCTGAAGAGTCAGATCGCCACATGTCAGGAGGTGATCAAAAAGAATTACCTTGAGATAGGAAAGCTTTACTATGAGGAGTACCGTGACGTGGAAGACGCCCCCTTTGAAAAGCAGAGGGAGGCCATCACAAACGCCCGAAAGGGTGAGGAGGAGCTGCAGGCTAAGATAGAGGAGCTGAAGAGGATGTAAGAAACGGGGGATTCCGGCATAGTCATTTGCCGGAATCCCCCATATATAGGTGCTTTTTGAGTGCAGATATCTGTTTTTTAAGCCCATATCCCTTATTGGAGAGCCTCAAAGGACGAACGGCCCGCCCGTTTTACAGCAACGGTGCGGAAACCCTCGTCAGGGGCCTTATTCCGAGCCCTCTTCTTGCCCGCCTTCCTCAGGGGGAGGCGCCATGGCCGCATTTCTTTGGTCGATCTCTGCCTGCTGACCGGCAAGGATCGCCTCATAGTCAGGATTGGCGAAGAATGCGGCATCATGCATACAGTGGGTGGTGGTATTGGGCGTCTGCGGCGTCTGGGTGCCGTCAGGATTCTTGACTACCATAGTAGAACCTGCCAGCAGGGATTCATCCTCTATCAGAGGCAGCGTCGCAGTACCGGGAACCGGGAAAGGACATTCCGGCGTCGCCGGCATCTGATCGTAATTGCATATGGCACCCTCGTAATGGATGGTGCAGCGTTCCGTAGGCACAGTGCCCTCGGCAAAGTACTCCGTGGATATGTTGCCGTCGCACACTCCGGGAATGGGAAGCAGGCCGGATTTGCTGCAGACGGAGGCCCGGACCAGACCCTGAGCGGGAATGGTGAACTTCTCGTTGGGAAGGTTCTCATGAACCCGCCCCATGACGGAACTCCACAATTTCTGGGCTACCTGATCCTCTCTGTTGGGCCCTTCCGCTTTCATATCGATATTGTTGTCGTAGCCTGTCCAAACAGTGCAGGTGTAATAGGGCGTAAAACCGGCGAACCAAACATCATGGGTGTCGGTGGAGGTGCCCGTCTTGCCTGCGATGGCCATGTTCCGGTTGAAATTGCAGGTGGAGGCATTGCCGCGGGTGACCACGTCCACCATGGCATCGGTCAGCAGGAAGGCGGTGGTCTCCTTGATAACTTGCTTGGTGCTGGGGACTGTGTTGTCCAATATGATATCACCGTCCGTGTTGATGACCCGTGTATAGAGCTTGGGCTGGGTATAGGTTCCCATATTGGCGATGGCAGCGTAGGCGGCATTCAGCTCATAGGGGGTCACGCCGTTGGTCAGACCGCCCAAGGCCAGCGTCTGGTTCACGTCCGTATATATCTTGCCGTTATATTCCGTGCCGTCCGTCAAGGTGGTAAAGCCAAAGTTGAGCAGATAATCATAGCCCAGCTGGGGCGTGATTGTAGTCAGCGTCTTCACGGCAACGATGTTCAGGGAGTCCCTGATGCCGTCCCGGATATCCTGAATGCCGCGGAAATACCCTAGATACCAGTTGTTCACAGGGGTGCCGTCACTGTAATTGAAAGGCGCGTCCTCGTATACGGTGGCCAGAGTCTGGCCTGCGCTGTCCAGAGCCGGCGCGAAGGCGGCCAGCACCTTGAAGGTGGAGCCGGGGGAGCGCTTGGCGGAGGTGGAGCGGTTCAAGGTTCTCCGGCCCTCTTTGACGCCGCGCCCGCCTACCATTGCCACGATGTATCCCGTCCTCTGATCCTCTATGACCATGGCGGCCTGAGGCTGAGGGGTCATGGAGATGGATTCCACATAATTGTCCTCGTGATCCGCTATTCCCAGATCCGTCAGCATGGCGGTGCGGTAGGCGTCCACGGCTGCCTGGGCCTCGTCCTGAGAGTTGAAAATCAGGTTGAAGTTGCGGTCCTGATTCTCCCGGATCCAGGCACGCATCTGCTCTTTGCTGAAGTTATGTTTCTGGTCGCCGATGCCGAAGATGGTCAGGGCGTAGTTGAGATACCATCTCACGTTCTGGGGAAAATTCTCGGGATTGGCAAACTCCTCGTCCGCGATAGCCTGAATCGTAGGGTCCATGGTGGATTCGATCCGCAGCCCTCCTGAGACCAGCAGGTTCTCCGCGATGTTTTCACTGTAGCCGGCCTTGATCAGATCCTCCCACACTTGTTCGTATAGAGCATCCGAAAAATAGGAGCCGGCGGTGGCATTGGAATGGTATCGATAATCTGTGTCATAGGAACCGATGCGCTCGTACACGGCCTCGGTATCCGCTATGGCCTCCGCATATTCATCGTCGGTGATGAATCCCAGCCTCAGCATATTGTCAAGACAGTCCTTTCGGCGTCTGGCGTTTGCCTGAGGGTGGCTGATGGGATTGTAACCGGAGGGATTCTGGGTGATGGAGGCAATGACCGCGCACTCGGACAGCGTCAGGTCGCTGCAGGACTTGCCGAAATACCGCAGGGATGCGGATTCAACCCCCAGAGTGTTCTGGCCCAGATTGATGGCGTTCATGTAGCGGAGCAGAATGTCGTCCTTGGAGAAGTGCTTCGTGACCTCCAAGGCCAGATACTGTTCCTGAAACTTTCGTTTGAAGGTCTTGATAAGATTTCCGTTCTCCTCGGTCCAGGTGGTAAACACCGTGTTCTTCAGAAGCTGCTGGGTGATGGTGCTGGCGCCCTGCTGGATCTTGCCCAGACTTATTGCGAAATAGTACGCTGATCTGAAAATGGCCTCGAAATCGATGCCGTTGTGTTGGTAGAAGCGTTCGTCCTCAATGGCCACGAAGGCATGGGCCAAGTGCTCTGGGATCAGATCCATGCTGTTGATCTGGATACGGTTGGAGTTCATGCCGACATACTGGTCTATCTCATTGCCTTCCCGGTCATAGACTATGGTGGCCTCTCCGGTGGCCATCACATCATTGAGACTGATCTCAGGGGTGGAGGAAAGTATGCCCCTGAAGGCGCCTATGCCTGCGGATATGCCGCAGATGCCTATGCCGATAAAGGCGGATAGAAGCAGCTTCACAAATAGGACAGCAAATTTTCTTTCCCATTTCACTGCCTTAGAATTAAGCGCCTTCTGCTTTGCGCGGACGCCCCTTTTTCCGTAATTCATTGCTTTCACCTTTCTGCATGGAAATGCGCATGCATAGAATGTATGTTTCGTGCTTCTCTCATTATAGCAAAAAAAGATAAGTAAATAAAGGTTTAATTTTCCATCTTAATAATTGTTTCACATTTTGGACAAATTATGCTATTCTATAAGGGCGGCAGGCCTTGGGGGAACAGAGGGAGAGGCTCCTGTTCCCGTGGGGAAGAGGCCGTAAATGGGGAAGGATGTCCGGCGGACGCCGGAGCAAGGAGGTGGGGCATGGACGGAGGGGCCCAAGATTCTTACCGGGTGCTGCTGGAGGGCGGTCAGGGGGAGTATGTGGAGAAGAAATCCCGCTTTATCGCCACGCTGCGCAGATGTGAGAGCGTGGAGGAGGCCATGGGCTTCGTGGAGGAGATGAAGAAAAGGTACTGGGACGCCAGACACAACTGCTATGCCTTCTGTATCGGCCCAAAGGGGGAGCTGACCCGCTGCAGCGACGACGGGGAGCCGGGTGGCACTGCCGGGAGACCTATGCTGGAGGTGCTGACCAAGGAAGGGATACGCAACGGGGCGGTGGTGGTGACCAGATATTTCGGCGGCGTGCTGCTGGGGACGGGAGGGCTTGTGCGGGCCTACACGCAGGCGGTGAAGGCGGGGTTAAAGAGCTGCGTTCTGGGGCGGATGCGTCATGGCTATGAGGTCAGGATAGAGACAGATTACAATGGAATAGGAAAAATACTGTACATTTTGGGAAATGAGGGGATAGAACCCTCCTCTTCCGATTATACTGACAAGGTGACTCTGGGGCTGACGCTGCCGGGGGAGAGGCTAGAGGCCCTGCACAAGAATCTGGTGGAGGCAACCGGCGGGAAGATGATATTTGAAAAGATAAAAGAGCTTTATTACGTTGACAAAGAGCGGCCGCAAGGCTAAAATGAGAATAAATATAGCATTTTGAAAGGTGGTGGTTATTCATGAAGAGTCAGCAGACAAATAGTGACAGTCCTCTTCCGGGTCGAAGTTGCAGCTTAAATGAAAAACCACATAAGGAGAAATGCTATGGAAATGAGAAAAGAACTGCAGGAGCTGTCGGAGCTTCTTGCGTCTAAGCGCTACACCAATCTCCGCCAGTATCTCACCGAGCAAAACGAAGCGGACATCGCCGGCCTCATGGAGGAGCTGGAGGGGGAGGACATGCTCAAGGTGTTCCGCATACTGCCCAAGGATCTGGCGGCGGATGTGTTCTCGTATCTGGAGGTGGACAGTCAGCAGACGATCATTACGTCTTTATCGGACAAAGAGGCGGGTACGGTCATCGATAACCTGATGGCGGACGACGCGGCGGATTTTCTGGAGGAAATGCCGGCCAATATCGTAAGAAAGCTGCTGGCCAGCGCCAATGCGGATACCAGACAGGCCGTGAATCAGCTGCTGCGCTACCCGGAGGACTCTGCCGGAAGCATTATGACCGTTGAGTACGTGTCTCTCAGGGAGAGCTGTACGGTGGATCAGGCCATCCAGCGCATCCGTGCGGTGGGGCTGGACAGCGAGACCATCAATATCTGCTATGTGCTGGACGCCAGACGGGAACTGGTGGGCACGGTGGCCCTGCGCTATCTGCTGTTGAGCGAGGGTGACGAACTGATTTCGGACATTATGCATGGAAATGTGATCTCCATCAGCACACTGATGGATCAGGAGCAGGTGGCGGCCCAGTTCAAGAAATACGATTTTACTGCCATGCCCGTGGTGGACAACGAGAACCGCATGGTGGGCATCATAACGGTTGACGATATCGTGGATATTATGGAGGAAGAGGTCACGGAGGACATGGAGAAGATGGCTGCCATCGTTCCCAGTGACAAGCCCTACATGAGAACTTCCGTGTGGGAGACCTATAGGAAGAGGATCCCATGGCTTCTTCTGCTGATGGTGTCGGCTACTTTCACAGGGGCCATCATCGCCTCCTTCGAGGAAGCCCTGAGCGTGTATGCGGCGCTGATCGCCTTCATCCCCATGCTGATGGATACGGGGGGGAATGCGGGAGGGCAGGCCAGCGTCACCGTGATCCGCGGACTCTCTCTGGGGGAGATCGTCTATCGGGACGTGCCCAGAGTGGTCTGGAAGGAGATCCGGGTGGCGTTTCTCTGCGGATGTACGCTGGCGGGGGCCAATTTTGCCAAGCTGATGCTCTTCGACAGAGTGGGGGTCTGGGTGTCTCTGACGGTGTGTTTGACACTGGTGGCGGCGGTTCTGATGGCTATGCTGGTAGGATGTCTTCTTCCGGTGGGGGCAAAAAAGATAGGCTTTGACCCTGCGGTCATGGCCAGCCCTTTTATAACTACGATTGTGGATGCTTTGTCTCTGCTTGTCTATTTCCGGTTTGCCTCCATGCTGCTGGGGATATAATTGAAGGAGCGGGAATAATTCCGCCACATATGCCTGCGTCAATCCTGCCTGCTCCGTGGACTACCTACCTGCTAAGCGGAACCTATAACCCGGAGGTTTACAGATGATAGTCGGTAGTATTTCAGAAAACATCAAAAAACTGTTAGGGCTTTCATCCGTAGGAGATGATAATATTTACATGAGTGCCACCAATATTGCCCATATGGAATCCTCGCATCCTTCGGACTATGCCAAATATAAAGACCAGATACAAAATATCCTTGCTTCTCCTGATTATGTGGGGCAAAATCCTAACGATAATTCTATCGAGTATGTGAAAAATTTCATCATTGACAGCGAATACGTTAAAGTTGCTGTAAGGCTGTCCTCGGGCAACAAATACTATGCTCGTTCTCTTTATGTCTTGAACAAACGGAGGGTCGAAAACTTTATTAAAAAAGGAACTCTGAAAAAAGTTGACTTATCCGAAATTTGACCGTATAATATAACCAAGTAAATAATATACTTGATACTAAGTTATAGAAATTTGAGGACGGAACGGGCAGCCGTCGCCCCTTGTTGGAGATGTGGGAAATGTCACCCCACCTTATTTCTATAACTTTTTTACTGTCCATAATTCCTTTCTACGATTTCCCTTATCTGTAGTTTTTTCTGTTTTATCCATATATTAAATATGGTTTTCCTTTCATAATGCATGTTTAAGAAAATTAACCCCAAATCCTATTTTTAGAATTTTTCTATATACTCTGTCCGGGTAATAGTTTCTTAACTTAACGGCTCACACATCTAATAAATGACATTGACGCTGTGCGGGGCCTTTTCTTTTTTGCTCTGGCGCGGATTTTCTTTGGCTTAAGACAGGATGCGCAGCTTGCTTTCTGGGGCAGTCAAAGGCCGGCTTTGGCAAGGTGGTAGAAAAATACCACCGTCTTTTGGGCCGGGGAAGGAAAATATGCCTTGAAAACAAAAAGGCCTCTTCCTACAATGGAGGAGAAGGGGCAGGGCCGTTGCCCCAAAAGCTTATGGGTGCCGCTCCAAGGAGACGGCGTATTTCAATGAATATGGGCGCGTCGGATCAGGCGCACGGGAAGGCAGGGTGAGTGAAATGAAAGAAACGAAAAAGGTTCGGAGGAAGATTTTTATAGGCAGGTGGCTGATTTCCCTTCTTGGCATTGGCGTGGTTGTCTATTTGTCCCTAGTCAATTTCGGTTTCGTGACGTGGAAAGAGCTGTATGTGCAGTATTTCAACAGCATAAGTCTGATTTGGATGGTAGCTGTGATTCTGGTGGTTTTATTTATAGCGGGGGCGGAGAAGGACTTTTTCAAGGGGCTTCGCATAGTGTTTTCCAAGCCCAAGAATGTTTCCAGAATGGAGCTGCAGAGGGCGGTGAGGGCTGTGGGATGCGCGGAGAAGGCCGCGGTGGTTTCCGGCATTGTGAGCGTGGCCATATGTATTATAGATATATGTTATAATCTGCATAAGTACATCATACCGGAATTCGTGGCCATTGCTGTGGCCGTGACTTTGGTAAATGTTTTGTATCCGGGAATTATCGTATTGATCCTGATGCCTTTCAAGGTCAGGCTGGATTGGAAAATGATCTGTTACATGGAGGAGCCGGAGGATGCGGAGGAGGAGAGAAAGGAGGCCGACGGCCAGAGGGTCTATTTCGGGCTCAGGGCCATGGGGCTTACGGACCGGGAGGCGGAAGTGGCAAGACTGGCAGGTGAGGGCATGAGCAATGCAGAGATCGGTAGGGTGCTGTATATTTCCGTGGCCACCGTGAAGAAGCATATGACGCATATTCTGGAGAAGTCGGGGTGCGTCGATAGGGAGGCTCTCAGGGAGAAGGTGAAGGGGCTGTGAGCCTTTAAACCGGGGACTTGCCGGATTCTACGAAGGGAAAAGCAGCAGGAAAGCGCGGCTTTGAGCCGCCGCCGACTGGGCAATAGGAGGCAAATACATACAGCCGCCGGAAAAACTTCCGGCGGCTGTATGTTTATGCCAAAAAATCGTACTGTGCCATGTACAGATCGTAGTAAGCGCCCTTATTGTTCAGCAGAGACTGGTGGGTGCCCCGCTCCAGAATGCCGCCCTTGTCCACGTACATAATGCAGTCGGCGTTCTGGATGGTGGAGAGCCGATGGGCGATAATGAAGGAGGTGCGTCCCTTGAGCAGCTCGTTGAGGCCTTTCTGCAGCAGCAGCTCCGTCTCCGTGTCGATGCTGGAGGTGGCTTCGTCCAGAATCAGTATCTTCGGATCCGCAAGCAGGGCTCTGGCAAAGGAGATGAGCTGTCTCTGGCCGGCGGAGAGCCGGCTGCCCCGCTCATTGACCTCCGTGTAGTAGCCGTCCTCCATCTGCATGATGAAGTCGTGGGCGCACACCGTCTTGGCGGCGGCTATGACCTGCTCGTCCGTGGCCTCTCTGTTCCCGTAGCGGATATTGTCCATGATGGTTCCGGAGAAGATGAAGCTGTCCTGCATCATCACGCCCATCTGGCTCCTCAGGGAATGTATGGTCACGGTAGAAATGTCCGTTCCGTCTATAAGTACCTGACCGGAATCCACGTTGTAGAATCGGCTGATCAGGTTCACAATGGTGGACTTGCCTGCGCCGGTGGGTCCCACGAAGGCGTAGGTCTGCCCCGGCTTTGTGGTGATATTGATGTGCTCCAATATCTTGTGTCCGGCCTCATAGCTGAAGCTCACGTCCCTGAACTCTACCTCCCCCTTGATGGGAGGCATCTGGCCGGCGTTCTCCGCATCTTTGACCAGCACGGGTTCGTCTATGGTCTCGAAGATGCGCTCCAGATAGGAGATTGCGGTGAGCAGGGAATTATAAAAGCCTGCCAGTGTGTTGATAGGGGCCCAGAAGCGCCCTATGTAAGCGGTGAAGGCGATGAGTACGCCCACGGTGAGGGTGGAGTCGGGAGCCAGTATCCACCGGATTCCAAGCACATATATGAAGGCAGTGGTGACTGCAGAGATCATATCCACGCTGGGCCCCATGGTGAAGTTGAACTTGATGGCCCGCATCCATGCCTTGCGGTAATTTGCGCTGAGGCCGCTGAAAATATGGCTGTTCTCATCCTCCCGGACGAAGGACTGTGTCACCCGGATGCCGTTTATGCTTTCTGCGATATAAGCGTTGAGATTGCTCTGCTTGTTGGACTGAATCTGCCATGCCCGGCGCTGCTTGCGCTTGATGAACACGATGACCAGTGCCAACAGTGGCAGTCCGCAGAGGCAGAGCAAGGTCAGTCTGGCGTCGCATATCAGCATGAATATAATAATGAAGAAAAGGTTGCATAGATCGGTGACGGTGTTCACGATACCGTTGCTTAAAAGGTCGCTTAAACTGTTCACGTAATTCACGACCCGCACCTGAATCTTGCCGTGCGGCTTGTCGTCGTAGTAGGAAAAGGGAAGCTCCTGCAGGTGGTTGAAAATATCCGTGCGGATGGCGTGTATGATGTTTTGTCCTACTGCGCTCATGGTCTTGATCTTGAAGCGCATGGCTATGGCGGAGTAGCATGCCACCGCCAGCGTCAGGAGGCTGGCCGCCGCCACCTTCCCCATGTCCTTCTGAGGAATATAGTAGTCCATGATGCGCTGGAAGAAGATGGGCACCATCATGGTCAGTGCGGAGGCACTGAGCATCAGGATAATGGTGCCGGCCATTTTTTTCTTGTAGGGGGACACGTAGCCGGCCAGTCGTTTAAGCTGACTGATGTCAAAGCTGTCCTCCAATATTTCATCCATGTCATATCGATTGCGTGCCATGATTTTTTCCTTTCTTTATATATAGTACCGCATCAGCCCTGCCAAGGCACGGCTCCGGTGATTCCATTCCGGCCGCAAAGTGCATGCGTCCGAAAAGGAATCAGTGCCTTGCACGGGCTGCTGCTGATTTATAGTACCGCATCAGCCCGCACAAGTCCCGGCTCCGGTGATTCCATTCCGGCCGCAAAGTGCATGCGTCCGAAAAGGAATCAGTGCCTTGTGCGGGCTGCCGCTGATAGATAGTACCGCAGCAGCCCTATGCTCTTTTCTGAATGAGTTCCTGAGGGACTTCTCCGTACTGGCTGCGGAAGGTCTTGGCATAATAACCGTTTCTGGCCATCAGCTCTTCGTGGGTGCCCTGCTCGATGATCCGGCCCTCGTCCATGACCAGAATCAGGTCGGCGCCCTTCACGGAGGAGATGCGGTAGGCCACGATGAAGACGGTACAGCCCTTGCGGACCGTCTTTAGCTGTTTCTGGATGTAGCTTTCCGTCTCCATATCTACGGCGGATGTAGTGTCGTCTAATATCAAAATGGAAGGATCCTTCAAAAGGGCTCTGGCCAGAGAGATCCGCTGTTTCTGCCCTCCGGAGAGGCCCACGCCCCGCTCGCCCACGATGGTATCATAGCCTTCCGGCAAAGCGGAGATGAAGTGGTTGGCATCCGCCTGAATGGCGGCGTGTTTTACCTGATCAAAGCTGCAGTCGGGTCTTCCGTAGGCGATGTTTCCCTCTATGGTGTCGGAGAACAGAAACACGTCCTGCATGGCCATGCCGATGTTGTCCCGCAGATTGTAGAGATCCATTTGGCGGACATCCTTGCCGTCCACCAGCACCTGCCCGGAGGTGGTGTCGTAGAATCGGCAGAGCAGGTTCATAAGTGTGGACTTGCCGGATCCCGTGGAGCCGATGATGCCTACGGTCTGGCCGGCGTGGGCCTTGAAATTGATGTTTTTTACGATATCCTCGTTGTCGGCGCTGTAGGCTACGTCCCGGAACTCCACCTCCCCGGAGATTCTCTCATGTCCGTGGGAGAAGGAGGGTTCCTGAGCGTCCGAGGAAAGGGGAGTCCGCACTTTGGGCTCCTCGCTGTAGGTGGCGTATATCTTTTCCACGGAGGTGATGAAGTTCTGTATGTCGTTGACCCACCAGCCCGCCATCCTCAGAGGCGAGTTCAGCATCCAGAGGTAGCCGTTTACCTTTACCAGATCCCCCAGAGTGATCTCCTCCTGAATGACCATATACCCGCCGTAAAGCATAAGGACGACGGTAAGCGCATAGGACAGAATTTCAAAAATAGGCACATATTTCATCCACACACGGGAACCCTTTATCTGGGCGTCCCGGAATTTGTCGTTTTCGACCTGAAATTTTTCTTTTTCATAGGACTCCTTTGCGAAAGCCTTCACCACCCGGTTTCCGCTGATGTTTTCCTGAACGAAGGCGTTCAGGGACGAAAAGCAATTGCGGTTGCGCTGGAAGGCAGGCTTCACCTCTTTGGACTGTTTATAGGTGGCGATGGCAGTAAAGGGCAGAACTACCAGCATACAGAGAGCCAGCCTTGTGTTTACGGTGAAGATCATCATCAGCGCAAAAATGAACAGCAGGATGTTCTGGAAGATGGCATAAATGTCATACGCCACGAAATGGCGGATGGCGTCCATGTCCCCCGTCTGGCGGCTCATCAGGTCACCGGTGCGCTTCTTATTATAAAACGCCATGTCCTCTTCCAGAAATTTCCGGTATACCTTGCCTCTCATGTCGTAGAGCACCCCTTGGGAAGCCGTCTCAAAGGCCAGCTGGTACAGAAAGCGCAGGGCGCTGTTGCCCAGAGTGACGCCCAGCAGGCAGGCCACGAGCCAGGGCAGCAGATCATAGTTGCCAGCCTGAATCACATCGTCCACGATGATTCCCGAAATGAATGGGTTGACGATGGACAACGCCGCAATGACCGTGGTGAGAAAGAGTCCCAGTATCATGAGCCACTGGTACTTCTTCAGGAATCCGTAGAACCATTTCAAAGGTGTCATATGTAATCCTCCCCGGGATATTGTCTATCCCAAACCTTGATTTCCGCAGCCCAAGGGCCGGATGCCCTTCCGGGGGATTTTTTTCCCCGCCGTCTGCTTATGCACCATTGTACTTTTTGAGATACAAAATAGAATGGAGTATCTTGCACCTTTGATGGAAAATATTGCGGCTGCTTTTGTCCACGGGAGGAACTGCACATAAAGAAGACAAAGCCCCGGCTTTGGCGGGAAAAATTGCCGAAGGATTTTGAGATTTTGTTTTACATTTAAAGGGAAAACGGTTAAAATAACATAAAAGAGATTCCCAAAGATCAGAAATCGCTCTGCAGGAGGCTTTCAGGCGGAGAAATCCCCGAAGGGGAGGGAGGATGAGATGGAAGGAATGCAGACTGCCAAAATATCGGTGGACGAGATGGATCCCACGTTTCTGTTCATATGGAAAGGAACCAGACATAGGGATGCCGACGAATACCGCAGCCATGATTACGTGGAGCTTGCCTTCGTGCTTTCCGGGGAGGGAAAATACCGGCTGGACGATGAGATCTATCCGGTGCAGGAAGGGGATTTGGTGGTCATCAATCCCGGCGTCAGGCATCAGGCCATCTTCTGTCCCGAAGCGGAGGTGCCGGCCACAGAGTTTTTTGTGGGCTTTTCCGACATACAGATCACGGGCTGTCAGGCGAACTCCATGCCTTGTCCAAAGGGGAAGCACATCCTCCATACCGAGGGGGAGCTGCGCCAGAGGCTCATGAAGATCTGTGCGTCCATGGAGGCGGAGAATGCCGTCCGCAGGCAGGGGCGGTATTTTATGCTGAAATCCTACCTGATTCAGATTCTGCTGTTGGTGATCCGGGAGCAGTGCGAGCCCATGGAGAGGCCCAAGGGCTGTGATTTCGAGTCTGCCAACAAAAAGTATGTGGTAGAACAGATACTGAACTATGTGGAGGAGCATTACAGCGAGAAGATTTCTTTGGACCAGATTGCGGAGAATATGTATCTGAGCCCCTTTTATGTGTCCAGAATCTTTAAGAGCGAGACGGGGAACGCCCCCATCCGTCATCTGATCAATATTCGGCTGGAGAAGGCCAAGGAGCTGCTGGAGGGTGGCTATGAGGGGAGCATTCAGGAGGTGGCGGCGCAGGTGGGCTATGATGACGCCTATCACTTTAGTAAGCTTTTCAAAAAGCGATACGGGGTCTCGCCCTCTCAGGCCAGACGAAATGCCAGAGCGTAGCGGTGCAGGGGTTCAGGGAAAGGGGCCTTGGATGAGGCTCCTGCAATAAGTTCCCGGTGAATAAGCTTCCGGCGGGCCGACGGAAGAAGACTGATTTTTAGGGTGCCGGAGGAAGACCGGCTCTTGGCAAGATTGCCCAAGCGGAACAGGAGAGGTCTGGAGAGAGCTAAAAGACAGGACAGAAAAGAGGATAAAAACAGCAGGAAAGAGGGCGCTGCCCGGAACGGAGGTAAATGCATGAGGTATTTTTTTCAGTCCAAGGTTGAGAAGGAGGATAGGGGGTACATGATCCATATTCCCTTCAATGTGTGGGAGGTCTGCAAGCAGAGGGATATCATCAAGGGCGACGTAGTGCTGGACAACCGGCATATCGACTGTGAGCTGCTGCCCAAGGACAAGGGAAATTATGAGATTCACATCAAGGACGAGGACGGGGCCTGTGTGGAATTAGGCGTGCCCCATATGATTCTGCTCCATATCACGGACACGCTGATCAGGATGGATCAGAACAGCCCCTACAGCTTCGAGAATCCTATCCGGAAAATCGACGGCATGAAGGTCATTATCCAGCCCGAAGACGGCCTCTGCGGACAGACCTGTGTGGCCATGCTGGCAGGAGTCACCATTGCTGAGGTGATCAGCGTTATGGACTGCAGGGAGTGGCAGGCTACCATGGGCAGGGTGATTTCCGCCCTGAACTATTATGGAATAGATCATTCTGATGTCATTAATTATACCGAGGGCCGGGATGCGGTTCTGCCCAAGTGCTGTGTCATGATGGAGAAGATGGGGCGTTTCTGCCATTATCTGGTGCATTATGACGGCAAGTTTTATGATTCCAATCTGGGCGTGCTGGAGGAGTATGACATGTCCAAGCTTTTAGGATATCTGGAGATCAAATGCTGATGTAGGCCCATGAAAGAACAAAATGGAGGACAGAGCCGATGTATACGGAAATACAGTTGGACAGAATGCTGGGCAAATTAAAGAGATATGAGGAAATGCTGGAACCCAAGCTGTTTACGGTGGTGGACACAGTGGAGATGAAGGCGTTTCTCACCGACGGAAGTCACCACAGCGTGCCGGAGGAAAGCTGCTTCTCCCACTGTGAGGACGGGACGGTATTTGAGGGAGAGGGGATCTACTGCTGGTTTCGGGGCGGCTACACCGTTCCGGAGTCGCTGGAGGGGAAGACGCTGTTTGTCTATCCCCGGATCAAGGGGTACGAGGGAATGCTCTGGGTGGACGGAAAGCCCTATGGCAATTTCGCAGCCAAATTCATCGTACACAGCCACGGCAACCATTACTGCGACATGCTCCGCCAGAATGCCAGAGGCGGAGAGCATATTGACATTGCCTTGGAGTATTATGCAAATCATTATATCAAGGGAACTCAGCCCTTTTTGGTGGAGGCCCAGAAGTTTTACAAGATTGTCTATCATCCCGTGGATATCTGCCTGAAGGACGAGGAGCTGGCGGAATTCTATTTTGACCTGAAGGTGGCAAACGGAATGGTGAAGGCTCTGGAGGACAAGAGCTTCCGCCGGGCGGACTTTGTGAGGGCGCTGCTGGAGATTCACAGCTTTATCTCATATGATATAGAGAATCAGGATCCGGAGGTGTTCCGGGAGGAGATCCGCCGGGCGGACAAGGTACTGAAGAAGGTGCTGAAGGAGAACAACTCCTCCTCCGCTCCTTATGCAGGATTGATCGGTCATTCCCACATGGATACGGCATGGCTGTGGCATAGGGGGGAGACGGAAAAGAAGTGCGCCAGAACCTACGCCAACCAGATGAACCTGATGGATCAGTACCCGGACTATACCTTTGTGCAGAGCTCCGCATACCACAGCGACATCATAAAGAGGATGTACCCTGCCCTATTTGAAGATATGAAGAAGCGGGTGGCGGAGGGACGGTACGAGCCCAACGGCGGCGTGTGGATCGAGTGTGACTGCAACATTCCTTCCGGGGAGTACATGGTGCGCCAGTTCGTCTGGGGGCAGAGGTTTACCAGAGAGAACTTCAACTATACATCGGATGCATTCTGGCTGCCGGATACCTTCGGTTACAGTGCTTCCCTGCCGCAGATCATGCAGGGCTGCCGCATAAAGTATTTCCTTACCACAAAGATGTCGTGGAATGATACCAATGTATTTCCCTATGACACCTTTTATTGGAAGGGCATCGACGGCTCTCAGGTTCTGGTGCATTTCAACCGCACGCATGTGTGGCCGGATCCGGCTGCCCTTAAGGAGAACCTGCTGGAAAAAGGCAGCAATACCATTCAGGAGCGCGCGGTTTCCAGAATGAGGCTGATCTCCTACGGCTTCGGGGACGGAGGCGGAGGTCCCGAATTCGGCATGATCGAAGTGGCAAAGCGCCTTAAGGATCTGGAGGGGATGCCCAGAACCTCCCATACCACAGTGAGCCGTTTCATGGAGGAGCTGGAGGAGAGTCTGGTGGAACCCTCCGTCTATAGCGGGGAGCTGTATCTGGAGCTGCACCGGGGCACGCTGACCAATCAGCATGTGATTAAAAGGAACAACCGAAAGGCGGAGTTTGCCCTCAGGGATCTGGAATATGTGACGGTGCGGACTGCCATAGAGAAAAAGCAGGCGGCGTCGGGAGAGAGGATCGACCCTCTCACAGAGGAGCTTTTGGTGAACCAGTTCCATGACATACTGCCGGGAACCTGCATTCCCAGAGCCCATGACGAGGCCATTGAGGCCGTGTCCCATATCATAGACGAGGCCGGAAAAATTACCGGGGAGCTGCTGGCGGATGCTGCGGAGGCAGATTCCCGAAAGGCTGCAAGGACGGTCACCTTGGTGAACACCCTATCCTTTGCCCGCAGCGATGTGCAGTATCTTCCTTTTGAGGGTCTTTATGTGAAAGGCTATAAGCAGCAGGTGGTGAAGGGCATGGACGGCAGCAGCAGGCTGGCGGTTCAGGGAGTCGTGATCCCCGCCTTCGGCAGCGTGGTGCTGGAGCTGACGGAGGAAAGCGCGGAGGGCGAATCCGTGTTCTGCGCACAGGGCCGGACGCTGGAGACTCCCATGGCCAAGGTGGTTTTCAATGAGAAGGGCTATATGGATTCCTTTGTGGATAAGAGAAACGGCCGTGAGCTTCGGGGAGAAGGCTATGGGCTGAACACTCTGCTCATGGCGGAGGAGGTATCCCTAGGCTGGGATAACTGGGACGTGGATGCCGATTTTGAGTGCAAGCTTCAGGACAGCGCCCAGCTTTTGTCCAGAGAGGTGGTGGCGGACGGCGCTGTGGAGTACAGAATCCGCAGCCGCTATGGCATCGGCGGAAAGTCCACGCTGGAGCAGGATATGATCTTCTACGGGGACAGCCCTCAGGTGGTCTTTGAGACCAAGATGGACTGGCAGGAGGATCATCGTTTCCTGAAGGCGGCCTTCGATACGGCCATTCATGCGGACTATGCCAGCCATGAGGTGCAGTTCGGCTGTATCCGCAGAACCACAAACCGCAATACTTCAATCGAGAAGGCACGATTTGAAGTATCCAATCACAAGTACACCGATCTGTCGGAGACCCGTTACGGCGTTGCTGTGCTGAACGACTGTAAGTACGGCATCAGCGTGAAGGAAGGGCAGCTGCGGCTGTCCCTGCACAAGGGAGGCTGTATGCCGGACTTCAGGGGAGACAAGGGAATCCATGAGTGTACGTATGCCTTCCTGCCGCATTTAGGGGGCTTTTCTGCCGGGAATGTCATAGAGCCTGCATATCTGCTGAATGAAAAGACGCTGCAGGTGTCAGGAAGCCTGCCCATGGAGAGCCTGCTGACGGTGGGAACCGACCATGTGATCGTGGAGACGGTGAAGCCTTCGGAGAGACCCCAAAGGGGAGAAGCGCCCTCAGACGGCGCAGGAGAGAAGAGTTTCATCCTGCGGCTCTACGAGGCGGAGGGCGCAGGGGACAGAGTGGCTGTAAGCTTTGGCATTCCGGTGAAGGGCATTGCGGAGACCAATCTGCTGGAAGAGACCCTTAAAGAATACGAGGCAGCACAGGAGCTTGTGCTTGACTTTAGGCCTTTTGAGATCAAGACGCTGAAAATTTACTATTAAGGCGTATAGGAAAAATGCGTAAATGAAAATCCATAGGGCTTGTGAGGTTCCTGCATCAGGCAGGCCGAGACGGAGGCCGGCGCGCGTGAAGGCGCGGCGCTCTTGTCTGGTCTCCGGGCAGGAGCCGGGCAGGCCGGAAGAATTCTGGTACATATGGAGGCATGTCTGACATGCAGCTTGATTTGACGGAAGGGAAGGTGGTTTCCCGGCTGGTACGGTTTGCCGCGCCGCTGATGGCGGGCAATCTGCTGCAGCAGCTTTATAATGTGGCGGATACCTTTATCGTAGGGCGGTATCTGGGGGATGAGGCGCTGGCCGCAGTGGGCTCCTCCTATACTCTGATGGTGTTTCTCACCAGTATATTGATAGGGCTGTGCATGGGGAGCGGGGTGTATCTGTCCATACAGTTTGGAAAAAAGGATCAAAATGCCTTTCAGGAGGGATGCTTCGTATCGTTTTTGCTGATCGCCGCGATCACGCTGGTGATGAATGTGGCGTTGTATTTTGGCATCGACCTGATCATGAGACTCATGAACATTCCCCCTGAAGTGTATGCCATGATGCGGGAATATCTGTGGGTGATTTTTGCCGGGCTTTTCGCCACCTTTCTCTATAATTATCTTTCCAACTGCCTGCGGGCGGTGGGAAATTCGGTGGTTCCGCTGGTCTTTCTCTGTGTGTCGGCGGTGCTGAACATCGGGCTGGACATTCTGTTTGTCACGGTGCTGGACAGAGGCGTGGCAGGAGCGGCGGAGGCCACGGTGATCGCCCAGTACGCCTCGGCGGCTGGGCTGCTTGCATACTATCTTTGCCGCTGCAGAGAGCTTCATGTCAGCAGGCAAAATGCCGTTTTTCGCTGGAGCACGCTGGGAACCATAGTGAACTTCTCCGCACTGACCTGCATCCAGCAGTCCATCATGAATCTGGGAATCCTCATGGTGCAGGGGCTGGTGAACAGCTTTGGCACCACGGTGATGTCCGCATTTGCGGTGGCGGTGAAGGTGGACACTCTGGCGTACTCCCCCGTGCAGGACTTCGGCAATGCCTTCTCCACTTTTGTGGCCCAGAACCATGGGGCTAAAAAGCTGGAGCGCATCCGGCAGGGCATGAAGCGGTCGGTGCAGGCAGTGGCCGTGTTCTGCGTGGCAGTGAGCGCTCTGGTCTTTGGGCTGGCGGGACAGCTTATGGGACTGTTTGTGAAGGATGGCAGCAGGGAGGTCATAGCCGTGGGAGCGGAATACCTGCGCATAGAGGGGACGTTCTATTTCCTGATCGGCCTGCTTTTCCTTTTCTACGGCTATTTCAGGGCGGTGGGAAGGCCCGGCGTGTCCGTGGTGCTGACCGTTGTGTCGCTGGGAACCCGGGTTGTACTGGCTTACCTGCTCTCGGCGGTGCCTTTTTTGGGGGTGCGGGGAATCTGGATGTCCGTTCCTATCGGATGGTTTTTGGCCGATGTGGCCGGGATGCTGTTTCTGGCAAAGAGCACTGAAAAGGAAAAGGGATTGGGGAAAAAGCAGCCTGAGAGAAGCTGTGCAGAAAGGGAGGATTCGGGAAGCGGGGCCTGAGCAGTCCGGGCAGAGGAAAGGCAGGGAGATATGTGCCTCCCTGCCTTTTGCCTCTGTTTGCGTCTATTCAGAATGTATACTCTTTGGACGGACGGTAATAATAGGTCTGGAGCTGACGGTCCGCGGTATAAGTCACCAGATAGACTTCCTCCGGACAGTTCGCAGCCGCCTCGTCCAACAGGGTGCCGAAGGAAGGGGGTCTGGAATTGCGGGGACGCTGCTGTCCGCTGCTTCCGTTTTCCCGCCTGAGCTTGGGCATCCGGGCAACCGTCTGAATAGGATACACCTTGAAATTGTTCTGAATTCCGTTTGCTGCGTCGATCCCTCCTTGGATGTGTATTTCAACAGTGCCGCAACGCTTCTTCTTATTTATTATATCGGCATATGCAAAGGGGGAAATTAGCGGCGGCGGGCAGATAATGCCTTTTTCCTCAATTCTAAAATAAATATTAAATCATCACATGGGATGCAAAGTGAGAAAACAAGAGAAAAAGTGAGAAAACAAGAGGAAAATAAATGTAGCTGTCCATGAGTTTTTCTGAATATATTTGCAAAGACTTACATATAAAACTATTATATGTCTTAGCGATTAGCACTCGTGGCTATTGAGTGCTAACAAAGTCAAACTGAATAATAGGAGGCAATGGTTATGAAATTAGTACCTTTGGGCGACAGAGTCGTATTAAAGCAGTTAGTTGCGGAAGAAACCACCAAGTCAGGAATCGTCCTTCCCGGACAGAGCAAAGAGAAGCCCCAGCAGGCGGAAGTAGTTGCAGTAGGCCCCGGCGGCGTGGTGGACGGCAAGGAAGTCAAGATGGAGGTGAAGGTTGGGGACAACGTGATCTACTCCAAGTACGCCGGTACGGAAGTGAAGCTGGATGATGAGGAATTCATCGTAGTGAAGCAGAACGATATTCTTGCTGTAATCGAGAACTAAACTATATTATCATATAACATGGAGGCATGACAATCATGGCAAAAGAGATTAAATACGGTGCGGAAGCCCGTGCGGCATTAGAGTCCGGTGTCAACCAGCTGTCTGACACCGTGAGAGTGACCCTTGGACCCAAGGGCAGGAACGTGGTACTGGATAAGTCCTTCGGCGCTCCCCTGATCACAAACGACGGCGTGACCATCGCAAAGGAGATCGAGCTGGCAGACGCTTTCGAGAACATGGGCGCTCAGCTGGTGAAGGAGGTTGCCACCAAGACCAATGATGTGGCGGGTGACGGTACTACCACGGCAACTGTTCTGGCTCAGGCAATGGTGAATGCGGGAATCAAGAATCTGGCAGCAGGCGCCAATCCTATCATTCTGAGAAAGGGCATGAAGAAGGCTACGGAGTGTGCGGTGGACGCTATCTCCAGAATGAGCCAGAAGGTCAACGGCAAGGAGCACATCGCAAGAGTTGCGGCAATCTCTGCAGGAGACGACGAGGTTGGCCAGCTGGTGGCGGATGCTATGGAGAAGGTCAGCGGGGACGGCGTCATCACCATTGAGGAGTCCAAGACCATGCAGACCGAGCTGGATCTGGTGGAAGGCATGCAGTTCGACAGAGGATATATCTCCGCTTACATGGCTACCGATATGGATAAGATGGAGGCTACTCTGGAGAATCCCTGCATTCTGATCACCGACAAGAAGATTTCCAATATTCAGGAGATTCTGCCTCTGCTGGAGCAGATCGTACAGTCCGGCGCAAAGCTTTTGATCATTGCCGAGGATGTGGAGGGCGAGGCTCTGACCACTTTGATCGTGAACAAGCTGCGCGGCACCTTCAACGTAGTGGCTGTGAAGGCTCCCGGCTACGGCGACAGAAGGAAGGATATGCTGCAGGATATCGCAATCCTTACCGGCGGAACCGTGATCAGCTCAGATCTTGGCTATGAGCTGAAGGATACCACTCTGGACATGCTGGGACATGCGAAGTCCGTGAAGGTTCAGAAAGAGAACACCGTCATTGTAGACGGCGAGGGCGAGAAGGACGAGATTCAGGCCCGCATTGCCCAGATCAAGAAGCAGATCGAGGAGACAACCTCCGATTTCGATAGAGAGAAGCTGCAGGAGAGGCTGGCCAAGCTGGCCGGCGGCGTAGCCGTCATTCGCGTAGGCGCCGCTACCGAGACCGAGATGAAGGAAGCCAAGCTGCGCATGGAGGACGCTCTGGCGGCCACCAGAGCTGCAGTGGAGGAAGGCATCATCTGCGGCGGCGGTTCCGCTTATATCCATGCCGCAAAGGAAGTTGTGAAGCTGGCTGAGAGTCTGGAGGGCGACGAGAAGACCGGTGCAAGCATCGTGCTGAAGGCTCTGGAGGCTCCTCTGTTCCACATCGCTGCAAATGCAGGTCTGGAAGGCAGCGTGATCATCAACAAGGTGAGAGAGTCCGGTGAGGGCGTTGGCTTCGACGTGCTGAAGGAAGAGTATGTGGACATGGTCAGCGCAGGCATTCTGGATCCTGCCAAGGTGACCAGAAGCGCGCTGCAGAATGCTACCAGCGTTGCAAGCACTCTGCTGACCACCGAGAGCGTGGTTGCAAACATCAAGGAGGAGACTCCCGCAATGCCCGCAGGTGCAGGCGGAATGGGCGGAATGATGTAAAAAAGGTAATATGATGTAAAAGGATAGAAGAAATCAGGGCGGGCTATACCTGCCCTCGATGAAAAGCCGTCCCAAACGGGGCGGCTTTTTTGGCAGTGGAGAAATGGGCTGATGCTTTTGTCTGGGAGGGCGCGGTTATGGGCTGCAGACCGCATGGGCCGTTTCGCAGAGGCAGCGAAAGGCCGTTCAGGGAAGGGGCCAGGGGGAAGCTTGGCCGTATATGGAGATGTGCGGGCAAGCTGTAGAGACGAAAAATTTTAGGAGGTGTAATGTCCGTGAGCAGATTTGAATATGTGGTGGCGGAGATTGACGGGGACTATGCCCGTCTGAAGCGCATAGATGAGGAGACGGAGGAGCTGAAACTGGTGGCACGGGCGCTGCTGCCCCCGGAGATAACCGAGGGAACGAGGCTTCTTTACGAATGGATGAGCTACAGCATCATGGATTGAGGACTTGATTCCATGATACTTACCTCTTGCAGTGCTATAGTTACCTCTTGCGCAGAACCTATTTACATATACGGAGTTTGCTGTATACTGAGAACATAGACCTGCGGCAAACAAAAAGAGTAGGAAGCACCCGGAACCATTGCAGAGGTATGGTATGAAGGTAAAGATCGAGATTGAAGAGGGGCTGGCGGAGGAAGAGATCGTCATCCGCTGCGGCCGCCTGAATGACTTGGTAGTCGGCATACAAAACTATATATCAGAGCAAGGCAATGGAAAGAGGTGCTTGTCCCTCAGGAGCGGAGAGAAGACCTTTTTCATCCCTTTGGAGGAAATTTTTTTCTTCGAGACGGAGGGAAGGGAGCTGCGGGCCCACACGGCAAACAAAATGTTTTCCTGCGACTATAAGCTTTATGAACTGGAGGAGCTTCTGCCCGGAAGATTCATGCGGATTTCTAAGTCCTCCATCGCCAATCTGGATTGCGTCTATTCTATCACGAAGAATCTGGCCGCTTCCAGCATAATGGAGTTCAGAGACAGCAGCAAGAAAACGTTGGTGTCACGCTCCTATTACAAGGCGGTGACGGAAAGGCTCAATGCCAGAAAGCTGGGGCTTTGACCGGGCGGGAATCCGCAGGATGGGAAGAGTGGTTGAATCATCAGCATGAGGGATTCATGCGGAAAGAGGTAAGATTATGTATCGAGGAAAAAAGAGTGTTTTTTGGGCGATCATGCTGATACTGCTGGCGGCAGCCCTATTGGCCAGTAGGCTGGGGTATCTGGAGGGGATTGGGTTCTGGCCGATTCTGTTCTCCGCCATTTTCGTGGCGTTTGTGATCAATGGGATCGCAAAAGGAAAGTTCGGGACCATTCTTTTCTCCATCGCGTTCCTGATCATCTTAAATGATGAGGCGCTGCATCTGGAAGCCATCACGCCTTGGCCCGTGCTGGGAGCCGCTCTGCTGTGTACCATAGCTTTGAAAATGCTGTTTCCCGGTTTTAGCAGGTGGCGGTACAAGGCTATGAACGGCGGGGGAATGGTTATGATGGATGAGCAGAGCGGGAGCCAGCGCAGGTATGAGAATATTTGCGGCTCGTCGATGAAGTATATTTCCGGTGAGGTTTCAGAGGTGAATATAGAGAATGTGTTTGGCGCTCTGTCTATCTATTTCATGGACGCCGTGCCCGCCGAAGGCTCCATAAATGTGCGGGTGGAATCTGTTTTCGGGAGCGTGACGCTGTATGTCCCCTCTTCATGGAACGTGCGGGTGAATGTTCAGAGAGTCCTAGGCTCCTCGGGAGCCAGGGGAAGGTGGGAGCCGGACGGCGTCTATGAGATGTATGTGGGCGGGGATGCGGTATTTGGCGAGGTGAAGGTGATTTACGTCTGAGATTATGGAACATGATGTGGGTGCATGATATAGATGCCCTTGTGCGGCTTGTTCGCCAAGGGCATCTTCTGTGTGATGTTGACTAGGGGAAAATGCTGTGGTAGTATATGTGTATAGAAACTACTGTAGTAGTGTGGAATATTTCCGATTTTATGGATGGTCATACTGCTGCGTTGCTGGCGCCCTTTGATATTCCTTCGTCTTTGAGCGTATATTCCCTGCTGCAAGAGGGGACGGGAGTACAGAGGCCGGGATCGGAGGAATTCTGGGAGGCTTTGGCAGGGGAGGAGCAGAACCATAAGGCTATGGCGGGAATGGCAAAGATGGGGAGACTGCCCGGCACAGATTCAAGGAGGCCTGCAGGGTCTGCAGGATGGGGGCGGAACCGGTCAGGTTCGGTGAGGAGGATGTTTGTATGGGAAAACGAAGGGCAGATATAGGCGTGAAACTGTTAAGCTGCATTTTGCTTTGCTGCATACTGTCAGGGGGCTGCGGCAATGAGCCTGACGGCGATACAGCCCTCGAACCGACCTTTGAAACGGAGGAGTCCGGAGGGGGAGAGACAGAGCAGAACCGTTCCGAAGCCGTATTTTCCGAGATTCGGTCGGAGACAGAGGAGCTTTTTTCGTCCAATGACGCCACGGAGCTGATCTGTATGCAGTTTTATCAGGGGGAACCGGTGGAACTGAGGGGCCGGGTGAGCAGGGATGAGGAATTGGGGCTTGTGGTGGATGTCTATCTGTACAAAGAGGATGGCAGCGGCACGCTTTTGATTGAGAAGATTGCGGATCCCAATAGACTGACCAGAGGAACGGGCTGTATGGCGCGGGACGGTAGCTTTTACCATATCAAGCAGAAAAAGCTTATGAAGTGGGATTCTCAGGGCAAGCTGGTCTATGAGAAGGAATTGGATATGCGCCTCGTTGATATTTGTCAGCTGGATGACGAAACTATCGTGATTCTTGCGGAGGACGACAGCGACAGCTTTGACAGAACCCTGCTGATGAAGCTGGATGAGGATAAGGGCACACTTTCCGGAATCAATAACGTGATGCTGGGGGAGGGAGGCTTAGGCGGAATTTACAAGGGTATAGCAGCCGGCAGGGAAGGACTGCTTTTGATGGAGCGCACAGGGGGGATCTATGAGATAGATTTAAAGAGCGGCTCCAAAACCAATATAGTGTCCTTTCAGAATTCTACTATTGAATTATCTTCACAATACTATGATGCGGGCAGGACCATGCATGACTTCAGAGTTCTGGAAACCGGGGAGATCCAGATTCTATGGGAGCAAAAAGGGGCAGGGATCTGTGAGACGCTGCGCATGGCGGAAACGGACAAGACAGCGCTGGTGATCAGGGGATATAGCCTTTCCGATTCGTGGCTCAAGGAGCGGATCGCGGAATTCAACCGTACCAGCGAGACCTATCAGGTGATTCTGGACACGGCGGCGGAAGGGGTAGAATGGGAGGACTACGCCAGACAGACCAGCGTTGAGCTTGCGGCGGGAAAAGGGCCGGATATCTTGTACGGAGGGGTTTTGGGAGATTATCTGCAGGGCATCCTTGCCCGGGGAGGCATTGAAGACTTGCAGCCTTATATGGAGAAGAGCGGTCTGAAAAAGGAAGATTATTTCCCTATTGCGTTCTGTTCCTATGGCAGGGCCGATGGAATATACGGAATCAGCACGGAGATAGACGCAGACGGATGGATAATAAAAGGGGAGGTTTTGGGGGAAGAGGAGCCCCCTGACATAGAGACTTTGGTGGAGGCTCTCATAACATGGCAGGAAGAGGGATGTATCGGGAGCAGCTACGAAGAGGAAGATATTCTCAGATCCCTTCTGGAGGGCTCGGAGAGCCTTTGGGGAATGGTCGATTGGGAGCAGGGCACCTGCGATTTTAGCCAAGATCTGTTTATAAAGATATTGGAAGCTTCAAAGCGGTATGTTTGTGAGGTAGAAAAAGGGTCTCCTTCCGTTGCGTGGAGCACATCCCTTTCCAGTTTTGAGTATTTCTGTGCTTATGAGGCCCATAAGCAAAAGGGATGTGTTGCAGCAGGCACTCTGTTTGATGACGGATGCTATGCCAGAGAACGATGGAGGGCCAAAAGCCTGGCCGTGAACGCAAATTCTCCCCATAAGCAGGCAGTATGGGAGTTTATTGCCTTTCTTTTGGGGGACAAGGCGCAGGAGACCTTAGCTCATAAGGGGCGCACTCCCGTGGGCAGAGGGGCCTTCGACAAGGCTTTGGAGCTTCGGCTGCAGGAAATAGAGAGCCGAAAGGCGGTGAGCATAGGCACTTATACCATATATAACGGCCAGATCAGCGAAAATGATGACTGGGTGACATACTACGCCGAGGATGTGACGGAGGAATGGATAGAGCGGTATAGGCAGACAATGGAGGAGGTGAGGGATCTTCCTCTGCGGACAGAGCCTATACTGAAAATTATCTGTCAGGAGGCGGAGGATTACTTTACCGGGAAGAAGACTCAGGAACAGGTTGCGGAGGCAGTCGGCAATAGGGTGCAGCTGTATCTGGACGAGAATCCATGAGGGATAGGAGGGCGAGGAATAGGAGGGCATGGGAAGCGTTCCGGTGGTCTTGACGGAGGAACGTGAAGGGGAGTATAATGGGAGGGCGGGCGCATATTACGGAATATGGCTCATGGCCGTTGCTGCTTTTGATGTTTTGATAGGAGAAGGCGCGCCGCAATACTGACGGAGGGTGACGCTTATGTACTCTTATACTGTAATTCAATGGCTGTTCTTCTTTTATTTTTATTGTTTTGCAGGCTGGTGTTTCGAGTCTGCCTATGTGTCCATAAAGTCCAGAGAGCTGACCAACAGAGGGTTCCTTCGGGGGCCCTTTCTGCCGATTTACGGCAGCGGAGCCATCATGATGCTGGTGGTGTCCATGCCCTTTCAGGACAATATTGTGCTGACCTATATAGCGGGCTGTATTGGTGCTACGGCGCTGGAGTACGTGACGGGAGTGGCCATGGAAGCCCTCTTCAAAGTGCGCTATTGGGACTATTCCAAAAACAAATTCAATTTTCAGGGACATATCTGCTTGGGCAGTTCCCTTGCATGGGGGGTGCTGACCATCTTCATGACAGAACTGATTCATGTGCCGGTGGAGAAGCTGGTGCTCTCCATACCGGCACAGATCCTGACTGTGGCCACCTATGTGCTGACGGTGGTGATCTTTGCGGATTTCGCGCTGTCCTTCAAGGCTGCCATGGATCTGCGCAATGTCCTTGTGAAGATGGAGCAGGCCAAGGCGGAACTGGTTCATATCCGAAAGAGGCTGGATGTGATCATAGCCTTGGCGGATCAGGACTGGGAGGATCGCAAGGCTGCCTTTGCGGAGAGCAGGGCTGAGGCCAGAGAGGCGCAGGAAGAGGCTAGGAACGTGCGTCTGGAGGAGCTGAAGGCGGGCATTGAGAGCGGGCTTAAGCAGCTTAAGCAGCTTGTGCAGTCAAAACACTCTGCCTACCCGGACAGTGTCAGGGATGAGGTCATGGATCTGAAGACGAAATATGCTGTCAATCTGGAGCTGAGGAAACGGCTGGGAGGGCTGAAGGATTTCTTCCAGAGAGGTTTGATCCGCTCCAATCCGGGCATGACCTCCGAGAGGTTCAAGGAGGCGCTGGAGGAGCTTAAGCAGCGGGCAGGCCGCAGGAAGGGTGAATAAGGAACAAGTGTAGATTCTTCAGAAAACTTTTAGATTAGACTTATTGACAATCCCTTCAATAAGGTGGAAAATGAAATGCAGTGAAAAGGATTTCTATGAGCCGTGCATTGCGGCAGTGCAGTTTTACTGTGTTTGGGGGCTTCAAAAGGGATCCGGCTAAGGCCAATGAATATGGTGATTGGAAAGGATGGATACAAAATGACAAAGATAGATGTGTTTTCCGGTTTTTTGGGAGCGGGCAAGACTACTCTGATCAAGAAGCTTCTCAAAGAAGCCTTGGACGGCAGCAAGACTGTGCTGATCGAGAATGAATTCGGTGAGATCGGCATTGACGGGGGTTTTTTGAAGGAGTCGGGAATCGAGATCAAGGAGATGAATTCCGGCTGTATTTGCTGCTCTCTGGTGGGGGATTTCGGAACCTCTCTCAAGGAGGTCATTGAGACTTATGGGCCGGACCGTATTCTCATCGAGCCTTCAGGAGTGGGGAAGCTCTCCGACGTGCTGAAGGCAGTGGAGAACGTGGCGGCGGATCTGGACGTGCAGGTGAACAGCGCCGTGGCAGTGGTGGACGCTTCCAAGGCCAAAATGTATATCAAGAATTTCGGGGAGTTTTTCATTAATCAGATAGAATATGCGGGGACGATCATTCTAAGCAGGCTGGACAAGGTGAGTGCGGAGAAGCTGGAGGAATGCGTGAAGATGGTTCGGGAGCACAATGGGAAGGCTACCATTGTGACCACTCCGCTGGCAGAGCTGGACGGCAGGGCAGTGCTGGAGACCATAGAGGGTGCAGACACGCTGGACGAGATGATGAAGGAGATGCTTGAGCACGCTCAGGAGGACCATGGGCATCACCATCACGAGGGGGAGTGCTGCAGCCATGGGCACCACCACGATGGGGAGGAGCATGAGTGCCACGGGCACCGCCACGATGGGGAAGAGCATGAGTGCCATGGGCATCATCACGATGGGGAGGAGCATGAGTGCCATGGGCACCACCATCACGATGGGGAGGAGTGCTGCGGCCATGAGCATCATCACCATGACCATGAATGTGGCTGCGGCCATCATCACGACCACGATCACCATGGACATCACCATGCGGACGAGGTGTTTACCAGCTGGGGCAAGGAATCCCCGGCCAAGTTTACGGCGGAGAGAGTGGAGAGCATCCTGACTGCCCTTGACAGCGGGGAGTATGGGGCTATTTTACGGGCTAAAGGTATGGTTCCCGCACAGGACGGCAGCTGGATTTACTTCGATTACGTCCCTGAGGAGCATGATGTGAGGACGGGGAAGCCGGAGGTCACGGGAAAGTACTGTGTCATCGGGGCGGAACTGAAGGAGGATAGGCTGGAGGAGCTGTTTCGCTAAAAAAGCATGGTATATAAGCTGCTATGGGGCGGAAATTTCTGCAGAAAAGCAAGGTTGCCCGCAGGGACGGGCGGATGGGAGCATGAATGAAACCGGTATATATGATCAACGGCTTTCTGGAAAGCGGCAAGACGGAATTCATTTGTTTCACGCTGGCACAGCAATATTTTCAGGTAAAGGGAAAGACTCTCCTGATTCTCTGTGAGGAGGGGGAGAATGAATACGATCCGGTGCTATTGAAGAGGAGCCGCACGGAGGTGGAGCTGATCGAACAAGAGGAGGACTTCAATCCGGCCCATTTGACGGATCTGGAAAAGCTTCATAAGCCGGAGCGGATCATCATCGAGTTCAACGGCATGTGGAACTACAAAAATGCCAAGCTCCCCTGGTACTGGAAGATTGAGCAGCAGATCACTGTCATAGACGGCTCCACGTTCCCTATGTATTATACCAATATGCGCTCCCTGCTGGCAGAAATGATCAGGAAATCGGAGATGATCATTTTCAACCGCTGCGACGGGGTGCGGGACCAGCTGAATGCATACAAGAGGAATGTGAAGGCGGTGAATGCGTCTGCGGACGTGGTGTTTGAGGATTCCAATGGGGAGATTGACGAGATCTTCGAGGAGGACCTGCCATATGACCTGAATCAGGATCCGATTCAGCTGGACAATAGAGGCTACGGTATCTGGTATTTGGATTCTATGGAGCATTTGGAGCGCTATGTGGGAAAGAAGCTGCAGTTTACGGCTATGGTGATGAAGCCGGAGGAATTTCCCAAGGGGTATTTCGTTCCGGGGCGCATGGCCATGACCTGCTGTGCCGACGACATGGCGTTTCTGGGCTATGTCTGCGAATATGGCGGAGCTGAGGAGCTGCGTCAAAAGGAATGGGTGAAGGTTACTGCAACGGTGTCCAAGGAGTACTGGGAGGACTATAAGGGAGAGGGCCCCATGCTCCATGCTCTCAGTGTGGAGAAGACAAAGGCGCCCAAGGAGGAGATTATAAGTTTTTCGTAGGAAATAAAACAAGGATCTGACAGACGGCTGCTTGGGCCTGTGTGAGCTGCAAAAAACGAAGCGCCGTCCGGAGAATGGAAACATGACGAACAACAATGAAAAAGAGCTGCAGCAATTAAAGAACCGGTTCAAGGATCTGGCGGAAAAATCCTTCCGTCAGGGAGTCTATACCTTCACCGGTTTTTTGGGGCTGGGAGATCAGGATGTCTTTTGGCAGGAGGAATCCAGACTGCGGTATGCGGGGTATGGCCTGAACGGTGGATTTGAGGGTGCGGACAGGGTTATGCTCCGTTTTGGAAATCCGGAGGAGCTGGGTTATGAGATACCCTTTCCCATTGTCTGCATTCATGTAAGGCCCTTGGCCCAGAAGTTTGCGGATGAGCTTTCCCATAGGGATTTTCTGGGCGCATTGATGAATCTGGGTATTGAGCGCAGCACCATAGGGGATATTAAGGTAGGAGAAAAGCAGGCTTACCTTTTTTGCATGGATACCATAGCGGAATTTATCTGTGATAATCTGTCGCAGGTGAAACATACCCATGTAAAATGTGACGTGACGCAGGATTTTCGGGACATTCCTCAGGAGGAGCCGGTGTCCGTGGACATTCAGGTCTCCTCCCTCAGAGTGGATGGGGTGCTGGCCAAGGTCTATAACATGTCGAGGGAAAAGAGTCTGGAGCTGTTCCGCGCGGGGAAGGTCTATGTGGACGGGCGGCTCTGCGAGAACAATTCCCGGCTGCTGAAGGCAGGAGAGACCGTGAATGCAAGAGGATATGGGAAGTTTGCTTTGACGGGAGAGCCAAGGGAGACAAGAAAGGGCAAGCTGGCCGTCTCGGCGGCGGTTTATAGGTAGTGATTCTATGTATTCATATTCGATCATCCAGTGGATGTTCTTCTTTTATTTATATTGTTTTGGGGGATGGTGCGTGGAATCCGTCCATGTATCCATCAGAACCAGAAAACTGACCAATAGGGGCTTCCTTCGAGGCCCCTTTTTGCCTCTTTACGGCAGCGGGGCAATCATGATGCTGGTGGTGTCCATGCCTTTTCAGGAGAATGGCTTTTTAGTGTATCTTGCTGGGTGCGTGGGAGCCACGGTGCTGGAATATGTGACGGGAATTCTCATGGAGACGCTGTTCAAGGTGCGCTATTGGGACTATTCCAAGTACCCCCTGAACTTTCAGGGCAGGGTGTGTATCGGAACCACGCTGGCATGGGGGCTGTTGACCATACTGCTGACCAGAGTGATCCATGTGCCGGTGGAACAAGTGGTGCTGGCCATTCCTGACAGGGTGCTGCTGGCAGTGACGCTGTTTGTGACGGTGGTTATTTGTACGGATTTCGCCCTCTCCTTCAAGGCGGCCGCGGATCTGCGGAGCGTGCTTTCAAAGATGGGTACGGTGAAGCGGGAGCTTGTTCATATCCAAAGGCGGCTGGACGCCATTGCGTCTGCGGCGGGCCAAGGCCTGCAGAAGGGCAGGTCGGCGCTGACGGAGGGTATGGCCAACATGAGGGGAGAGCTGACGGAAGGTATGGCGGTGAGGCTGGAGGAAGTGAAGGCAGGTATTGAGGGAAGACTTGAGAGCATCAAGAATCTGGCCCAGACCAAGCCCTCGGAATATTGGGAGAATGTCAAGGAAGAACTGATCGAACTGAAGACGAAATACGCAGTGAATCTGGAGGTGAGAAGGTATCTGAGCAGCCTGAAGGACTTCTTCCAGAGGGACATGATTCGCTCCAATCCGGGCATGACCTCCGAGGAATTTGGGGAAGAGCTGGAGGAGCTGAAGGACAAGATTTTGGAGGAGGAAAAAGGAGAGTAGAAGGATTTGCCATAAACTATGCACAGTATCTGAGTTATCACTTCTATATCTGTGAAAAGCCGGAGCTGACGGTACGGCTCTGCCAAGGGTGGACTTTTGGAGCGGCGGCATTTATGAGGAGGAGCATGGTATACAAAATAGATTATAAAGATAGGAACAAGAGCATTGCCTGCTATCTGCCGGAAGGGGCGGCGCCGGATAAAAGCGCCGTGGAGGAATTGCATCAGATGACGGCTCTGGAGGAGACTTTGGATAGGCTCAGGGGAGTGCCGGGATTTTTTCAGGGAGATAGGCAGGGGATCGAAAAAATCATCGTGACGCCGGATTTTCATAAGGGCGCCGGGATTCCCATCGGAACCGTGATGATGACCAAGGGCTTTGTGGTTCCTCAGGCAATGGGAAATGATATCAACTGCGGTATGCGCTTCTATGTCACGGATCTGCCGGAGGAACGGATCAGGGAGAAGCTGCCGGAACTGACGAAAAAGATTCGCCATGTATTTTTTGAGGGCGGCAGGCAGATACCCATGACGGGGAGACAGCGGCAGGCGCTGTTTTGCTGCGGGCTGGAGGGGATCTTGGACACTTGTCAGGATGCCGGAGGGAGGGGCTTGTGGCGGTACTATCAGCCCCAGATTCAGGAGAAATGGCTGAACCGCACTGCATTTCGGGGCAGCATAAAGGTTGACGGGACGGAAGGGCTGGAGGACTTTATCGGCAGTTATGGGGAGCTGACCTATGACGATCAGATCGGTACAATCGGCGGAGGCAATCATTTTCTTGAGATACAGCGGGTTGCGGAGATTTATGACGGCCAGACCGCCAATGTCTGGAAGGTGAAAAAGGGAGCCGTGGCGGTGATGCTGCATAGCGGTTCCCTGACCATAGGCCATCACAGCGGACTGCTGAACCGCAGGATCTGTCAGGACATCTACCCTGCAGGGCTGCCCCATCCACAGAATAAGATATATCTCATACCGGAATCGGAGGCTGTGCAGGATCCATGGTGCCGTTTCTGGCAGGTCTCCGGAAATGCCGCAAACTTTGGCTTTGCGAATCGTCTGTTTCTGGGATTCATGATTCAAGATGTCTTTTCCGGCGTGCTGGGCGAATGCGGCATGGAGCTGCTTTATGATGCCCCGCACAACTATATCTGGAAAAAGCAGATTGGCGGCGAAGATTATTATATCCATCGGAAGGGCGCCTGCCGGGCAGGCGGCTGTGAAGAAATGGAAGGCACGGAATTTGCCTATTATGGCGAACCGGTGATGATACCCGGTTCTATGGGCAGTTCCAGCTATCTGCTTCGCGGAATGGGAAATCAGGATGCTCTTTGGAGCGCCAGCCATGGCGCCGGGCGGAAAAAGTCCCGTGGAGACGCCATCAAGGGCAATGACGAGGCCTTTCATCGGTTTATGGAAAAGTTCCACATCATTACGCCCATCGATCCGGCCCGCACTGACCTGAAGGGCAGGGCGGATATCCTGAAAAAATGGGAAGAGTCCGTCAGGGCGGAGGCGCCTTATGCTTATAAAGATATCGATCAAGTTGTTGCCGTGCATGGGTCTCACCAGATGGCCGCTCCGGTGGCAAGGCTGGAACCGATCTTGACGGTGAAGGCCTAAACCTCAGGTTGATTTTTTGTTTTTGCACTTGACCCTACATGTATGGTAGGAGCAGCGGTTCCTGCCTATAATGTGTTTTAGGCCGCAGGGTTCGCGGAGCGGTTCCTGCAGTATGCTAAGAAGTGCAGAAAACAAAAAACAAGGAGGGTGTAATGGTATGATTGATTTGGAAAGGGTCGGGAAACGCATTGCGTTCCTGCGCAAGGAACGCAAGCTTACGGGGGAGGCGCTTGCGGAGCTGCTTGAGGTCAGCCCTCAGGCTGTATCAAAATGGGAAAACGCCAGATGTCTGCCGGAGACGTTGATTCTTCCGGCTCTGGCAGAGGCTCTGAACTGCAGTATCGACAGTCTGCTTTGTCCAAGAGATTTTTTTGTGCTGGAAGCGGTTTATACGGATGGGAAGACAAATATTTCGATGACCCATTTTGTGGAAAACATGGTGCGGAGCAATGGACTTTGCATCAATGTGAACGAGTCGTTTCTGGGCGTGTCCATTGCAAGCGACCGGCTGAAAATGCTGACGGTGAAATTCCAGACTCCGGAAGGGATTTTCTTTTCGTATGCGTTAGAAAACCATAGCCTTGTATTGGATAAGGAAAGCGTCCGTTATGGGGATGGTCAGGAGTTTAGGATCATTGACGCCTATTATGGAAATGAGAAGGAATTTTCCTCTGCCCTGCAGAAAATGAAGCACTATGAATATTTCAAATGGGACAAGATTTCGGTGAACCATGAGACTTTTCCCAGCAGCACCGCCAGCGATGACGTGGAATATCTGACGTTGGTTTATCTGAACGCTGCCGGAATCCATGTAATCAGCTGTCCGGAAAACGAGACGGTCTATTACGGAAATCATCGCACCAGTCTTTATCTTGAAAGTCAGGAAAAGTGTATTCTGAAGGATGTGATGCGGCTGGACTGGGGGCAGGGAATGGAATGCCCGTGGGCCGGATCGCTGTATGCGGCGCTTAAGTATATGAGGGAGCCATATACCTATCATCAGATCATGGGGATGAGCGGTGCCTGCTGGAGAGTATGCTTTACGGATGTCTGGGATTACAGCTGTACGGACGCGCTGGTGGCATTTGACTATGCTACACCTTTATTCCGGAGTCTGGGCTATTCCTTCCGCATGGTGGATAGGGTGGAAAAGCAGGAGAGAAAGGCAGAACGTCTTGCGGTCATGAGAGATATCCGGAACGGAAAGCCGGTTCTGGCCATCAATCTGCGGGTGGCTCCCGAATGGGGAGTGATAACGGGATACACTCAAAACGGAGCCCGGTTCTTATGCCGTACTTATTTTGACAAAGAGGTCTTTGACGTTCTGGAACAGAATGGCTGTGGGGATATAGGGGAGAAAGACTTTTCCGCAGAGGAAAACTCCATCATAGAAGACAGAAGGCTGGTTTTTGAGGATAATGAAGGCTATCTTTTCAATGATTTCTGGCCGTTCCTATTGATTCATTTTGGGGAGAAGGAGGGCGGAGCATCTCCGGAGGATGCTTTGAAAGCTTCCCTTTCTGTATTGAGTGCATCCTTCCATGCGCCTCAGGACAGAGGATATTATCAGGGAAAAGAGGCCTACGAAGCGTGGATGCGGGGGCTTGCCAAGGAGTCTGATTTCCGGTTTGAGGCCGATGGTGAGAAGGCTCAGCGAAGGCTGTGCGTCAATGACAGCATGATAAGCAATCTTATAGATTCCCGCCGTGCGGCGGCGTCCTACTTAAGCGAAAATGCAGATCTGCTGCCTGAAGGAGAAAGACAGTATCTGGCAAAGATGGCGGATAACTGCCGTAAAATTGCAGACATGTTTTCTGATTTTCAGGATAAGCTCAAAGGTTTGGGCACATGTGAAATGAAGTATAATACAGTTGAGGCCTTTGGCGCCGCTGTTTCCGGACAGCGGAAAGAGCAGTCAGACCTGCTCAAGGAGGCGCTTGCACTGGATGAGGAAAACTGTCAATTGGCGCAGCTTATATTGGATTGCTCCAAATAGATGGGACAGCGGAGAATAAATAGGATTGGACCAGAAAGCGTCAACAAGGCAGGGCAAAATCAGAAGGGGCGTAAGCGCTGAAAAGACCGATGTCCGGAGGATGATTGGTGAACCAAAGAAAGCAAGCAAAAAGAACGCCTACCATGACACATGACAAAAGGATATAGGGCTTTGCCCTGCAGGAGACGGTCAGCTGGAAGGCCAGCCGGAACGCGATGACGGTGCTTAGGACAAAGGTGCCAATGTCCAAAAGGAAGATGTTTCTGCCAAGGATGAAGGTATAGGCGTAAAAGAAAACAGGGATCAGCAAGGTTCCGGCTGTGATTCCAAGGCATAAGGCGGAAACGATGCAGCGGATTTGGCGCCTGTAGATCCATGCTCCAAATGCGGAGTAGAGCAGCATGGGGAAGAAGAGCAGCTTCATATGCTCCCATACGGATTCATTGACAGGAACGAAAAGGCCTGCAATGGCATTGCTGCCCGTCCAGTCATACAGAAAATGGGCTAGGGATCCTGCAGCCAGCACAAAAAACACTCCTATAATGGTATAAGTTTTCAGACATTTATCTTTCATGGCAAGCACCTCATTTATGATAGTATATGCAGTGATAAGGAAGCTATGCGTGTGTGGGAGGGGCGTCAGAGAGCCTTAGGGCGAACCTGACAGGAAAATCGAGCTCCGATTTCTTAAACAAATCTTAAATAATTTCCCCATTTTATGTTAAAGCCGCTTTTGCTACAATGTATCTAGAAAATCGATTTTCGTTTCGGGAGGACAGCCGGATATGTACAATATATTGATCTGTGATGATGAGCGGGATATTGTGAACGCGCTGAAGATTTATCTGAACGATCCTAATTATACCTTGTTTGAAGCATTTGACGGCAGGGAGGCGCTGCAGGTGGTGACGGAGAAGGACATTCATCTGGTGCTTCTGGACATCATGATGCCGGAGATGGACGGTATAGAGGCTATGGTAAAGATTCGGGAGAGGAGCAATGTGCCCATTATTTTGCTGACTGCCAAGTCGGAGGATTCCGACAAGATATTAGGGCTTACGGTGGGGGCCGACGATTATATCACGAAGCCCTTTAATCCGGTGGAGGTGTCCGCCAGATGCAAGTCCCAGCTGCGCAGGTATATGCAGCTGGGGGCGGGGAATCCTACGCCCCATCTGCTCCGCTGCGGGGGGATCGAGCTGGACGATACCCAAAAGAAGGTTTCGCTGGACGGCGACGAAGTGGCTCTGACCCCAACAGAGTATGAAATATTAAAACTTCTTATGCGGCATCCCGGACAAGTTTTTTCTCCAAAGGAGATTTATAAGAAGATATGGAATGATCTGCCCTATGGCAGTGAGAACACCGTGGCGGTACATATACGGCATATCCGTGAGAAGCTGGAGATCAATCCTGCGGAGCCCAGATATCTGAAGGTAGTATGGGGGCAGGGATATAAGTGCGAGAAGCTTGGCTGAAAGATCGAAGGGAGCTGAGAAAACAGAAAGGAATATCAAACCGGAAAGAAAAAATAAGAACCGGATGGGAAAATCAAACCAATAAGAAACGTAAAACCGAAAATTTTTAGAATTCAGAAAACAAAGCTTGTGTTTTAGAGGGAAAGCGAAAAGGCATAGAGGGAAGGGCAAGAAGAGAAACGAGGCGGGGAGAATGGGAAGAAAATCGGAGGATAGGATAGAGGAGATGGAAAGGCTCAGGGAGAATCAAGAACAAGCAGCCCAGATACCAGAAGAATCAAAGGCAGACACAGAGCAGACAGCTCGGATATCAGAGGAGTCTAAGGCGCAGACAGAGCATTTGGCCCAGACATCCAAGGAATCCAAGGCGGATAGGGAGCAGGCAGCCCAGATAGCAGAGGCATTCCGGCACAACCGGAAGCAGGAAGTTCAATGGCCGGAGGAAGCCGAGGCCGGCAGAAAGAGAAAAGGGAGAAGGAGAGGGGATCATCGGCTTACCGGTTCTATGGCTGCGAAGGTTGTGGCATTTTTTCTCTTGGCTATTTGCAGCTTTTTTGGAATCGTATCCGCTGTGGCGTGTCTTTATATGGGGACGGAAGGATATTATGCATCGAGCTTGAACGATGTGCTGACAGAGGAGCTGCAGGGTATGGTCAACAGTGTCTTTTATGAGGTCAAAGACTATATTGAACTTGGAGACACCGATGCCGCCAAAGAGATTTGCCTGAATAAGAATCTGGATCTGGAGCTGTATTTTTATGATGATACACAGACCAGAAGCGTTATCTGGACCACATGGAACGGTTATACTACAGGGATCACCACAGATATTTTCTGCAGCTTTGGCAAGCGCGCTGAGGTAATGGAAATCAATGGGCATAAAATAAAACCGTACAGAGAATACTGGTTTCGGGCCTATGTGGATCCAGAGTTTCCCATAGAGGACGAGTTTCAGAGTCTGGCAGTTCTGGTGACCTGGGGGTATGAGTTCAGATATCTGTTGATAGGGCTGGTGGCGGGATGCATCTTTCTCTGTGCAGCATGCTTTATCTTTCTGCTCTGTGCCGCAGGGCACCGAAACGGCAGGGAGGGAATCGCGCCCAGTGTGGTGACCTATATTTATTTCGATGTGCTGACCGGCATATTTGCAGGAGTGCTGTTCTTTTTGGCTATTGCAGCGTTTGCCATTATGCGGGAGATATATCAGTATGGAGTTGGATCCATGTCTGTTGTGGTGGGGACGGCTATAGTTGCTGCCATGGGGACGGCAGCAGTGGTTCTGACAACCCTTTATTTCATGGATATTGCTCTGCGATTGAAGCAGGGAAAATGGTGGAGGCATACGCTGGTATACGTGGTTCTGCGCATGTTGTGGCGGGTGGGACGATTCATCTGCAGAGGGCTTGGGGCCCTGCTGGGAAAGGTTCCTCTGGTGCTTACGACTTTAACTTTCTTTCTGGGTATCGCAATTTTTGATTTGGCAGTGATCGTTTTTGCCAGACCGCAGGTGGGCGTCCTCTTGTGGGGGCTGGAGAAATTCTTCTTACTTAATATAGTTATGTATGTGGCCATAATCTGCAAAAAGCTTCTGGGCGCCAGCAGGGCGCTGGCGGAGGGGCAGGAGAATTATCAGGTGGACACCTCCATGATGCTGGGAGATTTCAAGGAACATGGAGAAAACCTGAACAGTCTTGGGCAGGGAATCTCCAGAGCGGTGGCGGAGCGCATGAAGAGCGAGCACTTGAAGACGGAGCTAATCACCAATGTGTCCCATGATATAAAGACTCCGCTTACCTCTATCATCAATTATGCGGATCTGATCTGTGAGGAGACCATGAGGAACAAAGAGGAAGACCAACGTCCCGGAGAGACAGCCCTTGGGCAGGGAACCGAAGGGCAGTCAGACTCTGAAGGCGGAGTCAGAAATGAGGAGGCGAATTCTTGCAAGGATGCCCGGATACGGGAATATGCGGAAGTTCTGCTGCGCCAGTCCAGACGGCTGAAGAAGCTTCTGGAAGATCTGGTGGAGGCCTCCAAGGCTACGACAGGCAATCTGGAGGTGGACTTGAAGCCCTGCGAGGTAGGGGTGCTGCTGTCTCAAGCCGTGGGAGAGTATCAGCAGAGGATGGAAGAGAAGGGATTGGAGCTCATTGCCAGACAGCCGGAACATTCGGTGATTATCATTGCCGACGGAAGGCATCTGTGGAGAGTGTTTGATAATCTGCTGAACAATATATGCAAATACGCGCAGGAGAGATCGAGGGTATATCTGAGCGTAGAGGAAAAGCAAGATAGGGTGCAGATCATCTTCCGAAATATGTCCAAGTATCCGTTGGATATCTCTGGAGAGGAACTGCAGGAGCGCTTCGTAAGGGGAGACAGATCCAGACATATGGAAGGGAATGGGCTGGGGCTGTCAATCGCAAAAAGTCTGATAGAGCTGCAGGACGGAAAGATGGAAATTGTCATGGACGGAGATCTATTCAAGGTGATTTTGTGTTTCAGTGTCAGTAAACCCGTGTAAGAGTTTGTAAGAGATGATTGGGTTAAGCCGATTTGGATGATATGGGTGAAAATCGGGGTTGTGGCATCGGAGGCATATGTGGTACAATGTTGTGCAAAGAGTTTCGGGACTCTGTCCAAAGGTCAAGGATAGGGTGAGGCAGTCTGGAACCCAATAACAAGAAGAGGTGACGTGGATATGGAGAAGGCAAAGGTTTATTTCACCAAAGAGATAACGCCGCAGGCTGTAGTCAGAATGTATGAGGCCATGGGCGTAAAGCTTCCCGGCAGAGTCGCTGTCAAGCTTCACTCCGGAGAGGTGGGAAATCAGAATTTTCTGAGACCGGATTTTTTGGCTCCTATGGTGGCCCATGTGGAAGGCACCATCGTTGAGTGCAACACCGCCTATGAGGGAAAGCGCGATACCACAGAGGCCCATTGGGAGACCATGAGACTCCATGGCTGGACGGACATCGCAAAGGTGGATATTCTGGACGAGGAGGGGGAGATTGAGCTCGCTATACCGGAGGGCCAGAAGATTCAGAAGAATTACGTGGGGAAGCATATAGAGAATTATGATTCTCTGCTGGTGCTTTCTCATTTCAAGGGCCATCCCATGGGCGGCTTCGGCGGGGCGCTGAAGAATATTTCCATCGGGCTGGCATCTTCCCACGGCAAGGCCTATATTCATGGGGTGGGGGATGTGAATGCCTTCTGGACGTCGGATCACGATTCCTTTCTGGAGTCCATGGCGGATGCCAGCAAATCTGTGATGGATTATTTCGGAGGCAAGATAGCATTCGTCAATATTATGAAGAACATGTCTGTGGACTGTGACTGCTGTGCTGTGGCAGAGGATCCTGCCATGGGGGACGTGGGCATTCTGGCGTCTCTGGACCCGGTGGCATTGGATCAGGCTTGTCTGGATCTGGTGTATGCGTCCAAGGATCCGGGCCGGGATCACCTGCTGGAGCGGATTGAGTCCAGAAACGGGGTTCACACCGTGGAGGCTGCGGCGAAGATCGGAGTGGGCAGCAGGGAATACCGGCTGGTGGAGCTGTAGGAATGGGCCTGAGCGTGAAGGGCGCGCCAGAGCTTGCGGATGTAAAAGACAGCGTGAAAAGCGAAAGTGCTTTTCACGCTGTTTTTCATTATGTAGAAGGGGAAGGAAATATAGCGATTTGTGAGGAGGGTCCCCATGCAGAACGAAAACGATATATTGACGCAGGAGCATATAGAAGAATATGCCGCACATCTACGGGAGCAGGAGCGGGCAGAGAACACTGTCCAGAAGTACCGAAGCGATCTGGCCGCCCTGCGCCGGTGGCTGGGCGGCAGGCCTCTTGCCAAGCTGGTACTGATCCAATGGAAGGAGCATCTGGCCCTCACTTATGCGGCCACATCCGTCAACTCCATGCTGGCGGCACTGAACGGACTGCTGCAGTTCATGGGGCGTGGGGAGATGGCGGTGAAGCCGCTGAGGATTCAAAAGAGGTTGTTCTGCGACGAGGGGAGGGAGCTGACCAAGAAGGAGTATGTCCGTCTGGTGGAGACTGCAAGAGGGGAAGGAAACGAAAGGCTGGCCCTTGTACTGCAGACCTTGTGCGCTACCGGCATCCGCGTGTCGGAGCTTCCCTATATCACTGCAAAGGCCGTAAGGCTGGGCCGGGCCGAGATCAGCAACAAGGGGAAGCTGCGGACGGTTTTTCTGCCGGACAAACTGCGCAGGCTGCTGAAGCGTTATATGCTGAAGGCGGGCTGTACGGAGGGTGCGGTGTTCGTGACCAGAACGGGGAAGCCTCTGGACCGCTCCAATATCTGGAGAGATATGAAGAGACTGTGCAAAAGCGCCGGAGTGGAGCCGGGGAAGGTGTTCCCTCACAATCTCCGCCACTTATTTGCGCGAACCTACTACGCTTTGGAGAAGGATATTTCCCGTCTGGCGGACATCCTTGGGCACACCGCTATAGACACCACCCGTATATATACAATGGAAAGCGGGCGAATCCACGCCCGTCAGATAGAACAGATGAGATTGGTGATTACATAATTCGCCTTATGTTGTACTTATTGTATTCCTATTTGCTCCAATAAGTCATACTTCTTCATTATACACGGCGCATTTCTATATTGCAAGCGGTTTTTAGAAGCCATTTAATGCTGTAATGTTTTGCCGCAAGTACCAAGCAACTGTAAACTATACGATTTAAAATATATAATAAAACCCCTTGTCAGAGTCATGACATGAAAAATAGGCAGGACAGCTGTTTTACAGCCCTGTCTATTCATTATGTCCAAAATTCCAGCAAACGCCGTAACGTAAATGTGAATTTCTGGAAAAGGCAGTATATCGGCTTCTTGATATGCTCGGATCTGTGGTCTGTCCCGCGGCTTACAACATAAGGCGAATTGTGTTGTAGGCAGTGAAGGCATGGAACGGATCAGGGGAAGCAGGGGATGCCAAAGGATAGGATATGCAAAACGACAAGGCAGTACAGCGAGGGACTGATCCCGGACGAGGACATGGGGAAGCTTCTGGAGATCGCCGGAGATTATGCCAAGGTAAAGGCATATGTCCATGCCCGCTATGGAGGGATTGGCAGCCTAGGGAAGATTTATCCCGGATATACGGTACAGAACGAGATGACTCAGAATGGTCTGCGGGGCGATCTGGGCATGCCGTCGGTTTATTTCTATCTCGCTGTCTTTGACGCCTTGGGCGATATCAAGAGCCAGTGGACCAAGACCAAGTCCAAGATTCAGGAGCTGGTGGGCAGAAACGAGAATTTTGGCGAGGAGGAGAAGCACTATCTTCGCTTCCTGCTGAAGGTGGACAATGCCTTTGAGGCCGTGCTGAACCAGCGGCCCTTGGAGCTGCCGGCGGAGATCAGGAGGCAGTATGAGAGGCTGGCGGGACAAGTGGATGCCGAGAAGCTGAACCGCTACCTTTGCAGGCAGGTGAGAGCCTGCCATAGAGGGTGCGGCCAGAGCAGGGATAGGAAGGCGGAAGCAACGGGGTTTTCAGCGGCGGAGCGGGCCTATCGTTACGGGGAGCTGGGAGGACGGCGGGGGATATTTTTTTCGGTGAAGGAAAAGCGCAAGCGGGTCTTTGTACCGCTGACTGACGGCAACCGGTACAAGTCTCAGCTTTACGTCAAGCTATATCCGGCGGAGCGGCGCATAGAGATCAATGCGCCTATCGAAGTGACAGCACGCAGACATGAGGATTATAAGAACAAAGTAGGCATCTCTCTGGGGATGTACACCATGCTGACTACGGACCAGGGGCATGACTACGGGGAGGAGCTGGGGAAGTACCAGCTGGCGTATGCGGACTGGGTGCGCGAGCAGAATAAGAGCTATAGCCGCAATAGGGAGAACAATCCCGGCCGGAAGAAGTACGAGGCGAAAAAGGGGCGGATGACTGAACAGCTGCATAGCTATATCAACCATGAACTGAACCGTTTTTTTGAGGAGGAGAAGCCGGAGGCGGTCTATTTTGCCAGACTGCCCAAGCCTCAGGGCAGAGGACGGAACAAGAAGATCAACCATTCCGTAAGTCTGTGGCAGAGAGGGTACATCCGAAATCGTCTGATGCTGAAGTGCAGGGAGCGCTCGGTGGATGCGGTGGAGGTTTTCGGAAAGGACATCGGCAAGGAGTGCAGCGGCTGCGGCGCTCTTGGGAGCAAGGCAGGAGGGGTATTTTGCTGTGCCGCCTGCGGGCTGACCCTGAACGAGAAGACAAACACGGCGAGGAATGCCCTGAAGAGAGGGCTACTTCCGGGAAACGCTGCAGGAAAAAGTATGAAAACAGATCATAGGAACGGCTGTCTGGATAAATAACGGTGATGAGCCGGGATTTTATCCGCAGATCCCTTGGGGCAGGCAGGGAGTACAAGAGTGCGATACTGGGGCTTCAGGGGATAGGAACCAGAGGGCAGGTTCATGATATATAAAAACAAAGAACGGCATTAGAAGGTAGTCTGTGGGGAAGTGAGGACCTTGATGGGGCCTCATACGCCTCAGGAGTACGGATTGGGTATGCCAGGACTTCGGGAACAGGATGGGGCGCGGCGCATTGTGCGGCATGGCGCCTATATGCTGACGTACCGGAGAGCGAAGCGGGGAATCCCGCATCACTGCGGCCTGACTGCAGTGACCAATGTGCCTTATTTTACAGTGCGGGAGGTGGGGACTTTGGATCGATTCAGAAAGAGAGGTTTGTTACAGACAGTAGCAGCCCTGATCAGGGCGAATGATTCCATGGGCAGAGCGGCAGCTGCTGACCCGCAGGAGGCTACAGAGGTATTGGCCAAATGCCAGAAGGCAGCCATCCAGATGGGAACCGTGCTGGAATCTATGGGTGAAGAGCATATACAGCTGGTAAGGCTTTTGGAAGATTACTGCGAGAACATTTATCAGATGAGCGTGAGTTTTTCTGATGAGGTTTCTTTGGCGTTAAGAGAAAAGGACATAAGAAAGCTTTCTAAAAAGAATAGAAGGCATTTGATGCAACTTCAGAATGACATCACTTATACAATACCGGATGACAGAAAGGAAGTGGTGTTCCTTCCATACAAAGCGAGTATGTGGGATTCCTTTGAGAGCGTGTGGGAGGCTGCTGAAGCGGATGAGAATACGGACGCATATGTGATTCCTGTTCCGTATTATGACAAAAATCCAGATGAAAGCTTTCGGGAGGAGCATTATGAGGGAGAACTTTTCCCTGATTATGTACCCGTTACCAGATATGATGAATATGACTTTCAGAGGCGCAGGCCGGATGTGATCTTTATTCACAACCCTTACGATGAATGCAACATAGTCACAAGTGTACACCCGTTTTTTTATTCAGAGAATCTGAAGGAGTATACGGAAAAGCTTGTCTATATTCCGTATTTTGTTTTGGACGAGGTGGATCCCGATAATGATAAACAGGTGGAGGGGATTAAGCATTTGGTGATTCAGCCTGCACTGTTTCATTCGGACAAGGTGGTTGTGCAGTCGGAGGCTATGAAAAAAGCATATATCAGGATCCTGCTAAAGCAGGCGGATCAGCCCTCCGGGGAAATCAGAGAATATTGGGAAGAAAAGATTTTGGGATTAGGTTCACCGAAGGTAGATAAGGTATTGAATACAAGGAAAGATAAGTTAGAGATTCCAGAGGAATGGAAGGAGATGACTGAGAAGCCGGAGGGTGGTCGAAAAAAGGTTGTTTTTTATAATACAAGTGTTGGAGCACTTTTACGATACGATGGACAATATCTTGAAAAAATGAAGGAAGTGTTTGATTTTTTTTACCAGAAGAAAGAAGAGATAACTTTGCTCTGGCGTCCGCACCCATTGATTGAGGCGACGATTCAAACAATGCGTCCGCAGCTTTGGGAGGAATATAGGGTACTGAGGGATAACTATAGGCAGGGCAATTGGGGAATTTATGATGACACTCCCGATATGAATCAGGGTATAGCGCTGAGCAATATATACTATGGTGATCGGAGTTCTATTGTGGAGCTGTATAAGAAAATGGGGAAATTGGCAGTGATACAAAGGGTAGGAGCATAAGGGGATATGTACAAGAAAAGCGAAGAGAAGGTTAGACTTATTTTTGTGTATCAAGTAGGGTCTTTCTGGCCGTCATGGGATAGCTTATATACTGCGTGCATGACAGACGATAGATTTGAAGTAAAACTGCTTTGGATTGATGATTCTGTGGGTGACAAAGCGCAAATGGAATACGCCGAGGATTTTTTGGTCGAAAAGCAGGTTCCCTATGAACCTTTTTCATATGAGCGTGTCATGCAGTATCATCCTACATATATGATATACCAAACGCCCTATGACAAAGGTCATAGAGTGGACAGTACATGGACTGCAAGATATCGGAGGGAAGGAATCAGGATTGTTTACATACCGTATGGGATTGAAATATCTGATACAGCGGAGTCCAGATACAAACATTTTTCTCTTCCGGTGGTTTTGAATGCCTATTCTGTGTTTGTATTGTCGGAAAGCATGAAAAAGGAATACGAAAAGTACTGTATAAATGCTAAGGCAGTTAAGGCATTGGGACTGCCCAGATTTGACGCGCTCCGCAGGGAGTACCCTTTATCAGACGTTTTAAAGGAACGGATTGCAGGAAGAAAGGTGATTTTGTGGAAAGCGCATTTCCCCAAAGTATTTGTGGAAAATGGAATAAAAAAGCAGGCCACGCCGGATTTGGATGAATACATTAAATTTGTCGACTATATCAAGAAGAGACAAGATATATTCTGTATTTTTATGCCGCATCCTAAATTTGCCGATGCAACTATAGACTTGTATTTGCTTCCGAGGGCGCAGCAGATATTGGAAGAAATGAATGCTCTTTCAAATGTGTACATTGACAGAAGCGATGATTACCGTAACAGTTTGACAAACGCGGATGCGATTATCGTAGATCGCAGCGCGGTAATGATAGAAGTGGGGGCATTAGGAGTTCCGGTTCTTTATATGTACAATAAAACTTATAATGAACCGATGACAGAGCCTATTCAAAAGTTGCTGGACAACTATTATCAAGGAACTACAGAGCAGGAGATGGAAGGCTTCTGTGATATGATAAGAGCCGGAGAAGATGAAAAAAGGGAATTCAGACAGAATGCCTTTAGGGAGTGTGTGCCTTATTATGATGGAAAATGTGCGGAACGCATACTGGAAAGGTTATGGCTGGACGCACAGTATGATGAGCCCATCGGAATGGTTTGTGAATTGCCTCCCAATGCGCGGATTGCGGTAGCCGGAACAGGCCATATCAGTAACTACTGCATGAAGATATTGGAACAGCAGGCGGAAAAGTCTATTGAGGTAGTCTGCTTTGCGGATAATAATAAGCAGAAACAAGGTCTGATGTTTCATGACAGACCTATCATAGCAATGGAAGAGCTGCCGGAAACTGGCTGCGAGTATATTGTAATCGCTTCTGATAAGTATTATAGGGATCTGTATCTTCAGCTTTTGAAAATCGGATATACAAGCGATAGAATTCTTAACTACGATCACTTTATAATACTGACAAAGTATGAAAAGCAGGGGTAGGAGCGGTGGAATGCTGAACGGGACAAAAAGAATATCTGTTGTAATGACAGTATATGGGGAAGAGCCTTTTTTAGAGGAGGCTATAGAATCTGTTTTGCAGCAGACATATTCGAGTTTTGAATTTCTGATCGTTGTAGAACATGGGGCTGCTGAACAGACGGTGAACATAGTTCGATATTATGCGCAAAAGGATTATCGAATCAGAATTATCTTCAATGACACACGGTTAGGCTTGGCAGAATCATTGAATGTAGGTATTCGAGAGGCCAAGGGAGAATATATAGCACGTATGGATGATGACGACATATCTTTACCGGAACGCTTTGAAAAGCAGCTTGCTTTTTTGGATGAAAAGCGGCAGCTTGGAATTTGCGGATGCCTTCAGGCAACCATAAGAGCAGGCAGTGAAGGAGTGCTGTATTGTGCCACCGATGCTGAGGAGCTCAAGGGAGAGATGCTGTTTGGGTGTCAGCTGAGCCATACGTCAGTTATGTTTCGCAGGAGGCTGTTTATAGAAAATGGATGGTTTTATGATGGAGGAAAGCTTGCGGAAGATTTTGATTTATGGATAAGAATACTTGCTGATGTCGGCATGGCTAACATCGATGAAGTATTAGTGAAGCATCGTTATGATGTATCCAATATCTCCTTGAGAAAAGGGGCAAAGCTTTATCATGAAACCATAGGGATCATTCAGGGCGGGATAGAGAAATATTTTGGGATCCCCACTGATGATTGGAGCGAGGAAGTGCTTTGTCCTTGGAGGAAATTTCCCAACTATTTGAAGCTGGCGCAGCTGTATCGTCTGATATTTGAAACCATAAACATTTTATACAAACTGGAGTGTGCAAACCGAAGAACGCATTTGGTGGACGAATGTATATTTGCGAAGGTTTTGATGAAACGTTTTCTCTGGATGTTTGGAAATATAACAAAGAGAATGGGATTGGCAGAATTGTCCCGCTTATTTAGTGAATATGCCAAGACGGAGACAGCAGAGACGTTCAAAGGAGCTGTTTTGTCTATTCTTTTTCGGATTGGAGTGATCACCTCAGACGAAACCGATCTGGAACATGCACTCGAGAAATATGTTCATATTCCTGCGGGACACAGAATCATTGTTTATGGCTGGAACAGATATTATAGAGATCTATTGAGGAAATATACAAAGGAAAAATTAGAGACTTTGTATTCGGTTATTGGCGTGGTGGATATGACCGGAAGGGCAGGGGAAGACCAGAACCTCATAGCCTGGGAGGAAATAGAAAGTTATGACTATGACTATATTTTGATATCGAATCCTTCTGAATACCAAGAAATAAAAAACAGTCTTAGGGTTGAAAACCATATAAAAGGGAAGATCGGACTGCTGGCTCAAATAGGGATTGCTCTAAGCGGAGTTGATGAGGATTTTGCAGGCACCAGTGAGTATATTGTGTTTGGGTGCGGCAAGTACCTGACCAGACGTTTGTCTAGGGCAGAACAGATGATGCATATCTGTTGCATATGTGATAACGATTCTGGACAGTGGGGCAAATTCTGGGAGAATAAATATTACTGTATATCGCCTGATGAGCTATATGCTTTTGGCGGCCCGGAGGTATTGATTGCGGTAGAGAGGGAGGATAGTTACCGAAGTATTCAGATGCAATTGTCGGAACGAGGAATAAAGTCGCGTCATATCAACGAGATATTATGTGCAGAATGGCTTCGGAGAGGCTTTGCATACAATAATGAAGAGCTGAATCGTATGAGGGACTCTTGCCGCAAGAGACTCCTTCTTCTGGGAGTACCGGAGAAGGGGAATCTACGGGTTCAGGCTCAGACATACAGCATTCAGTTATTGCTGCAGGAACAGTATCCGGACAGAGATGTCTTTGTCTTTGAAGAAACTGCGCTGAGAAAAGCGTTCTATTTTTTGCTGTATATGATTCGCTCAATTGCAAGAAAAGATGATGTTATTTTAGTGCAGAAAAATGGCAGCCTTGCAAACAATGTCATGCAGGAAGAACATCTGTGTGCAAAGATTGTGGAAGTGTTTCCCGAAAACAATCTGCTGTTTTTGCCCCGTACAATGAGTTCCAAGGAGGAAGATTTCATGTAATTGTAATCATTCAAAGGGTGCAAAGAATACTAGATAGGAAATAGAATGTGGGGCAGGATATGAAAAAAACATTTCCTAAATTCAAACATGCCTATATGGAGGGGAACAAAATATGGTTTGTGCCATATAGAATCCCGGCATTATTTGAATATGATTTGATAAGTGAAAAGGTTGCTTTTATTGAACTTCTGCCTATAAAAGAGGATTCCGGAAGGATGTTCCACTTAATGGAGAAGAAGGGGGACATATTGATTTTGGCCCCATATGAGGGGGATGTTTTTTGCTTGATTGATATTAACAATCATACCTCCCTTCGGCTGCATGTGGATAGCGATGGATGGGGAATGTTTATGTCCGCCTATCATATAGAGGGGGCGATCTATTTTATCAGCAGGAATCCTTTTCTGGCAAAGCTGGATTGTAAAAATGAGACGATAAAGCTTTTTCGCAATTATCAGGGGGAAGAAATTTATAGAAATCAGGATAAAAAAGAGTTTTGGGCCAGTGGCAGTGGATGCAAAATAGGCCATGATTTGATGATACCTAATTTACAGAATTCAAAAATAATACGTTGGAATACAGATACAGAGCAATATGCAGCATTTGACTTAGGGATGGGGCAAGCGGCGGTCAGGGACATGGTCTATGCCGATTCCAGATATTGGGCGCTGCCAAGGAACGGAGCCGTAGTCTATACATGGGAGGAAGGGGGACATCCGATAACCGAGGTTAAAAATGAGTGTGGGGCAAAATATAATTGGCATTGTCATTTCTGTTCTGATGGGCAAAATGTCTTGATTATTGATACCTGGCATGGGCGTGTTTATAAAGTGGACAGGGAACGGATGTGTATAGATGAGGTCTTGTATGGCAGTGCTCTTCCTGATTTTTGTGACAGAAATGCGGACAAGACTATGCGTGTGAGATGGGCCCAATGCTGTGAAGGGAAGCTATATCTCAATTTATTGGATGTTGACCAGCTGCTGGAATATGATGTTGAGTCTGAAAGGCTGAGGCTGCTGGAGTTGGAACTGGAAAATAAAAGCGAATATTTTCAGATGCTGCAAAGAGAGTATGGCTTCATCACAGAGACGATGCCGTATGGTTCAATTGCTGCCGTGATTGACAGTATTGAGACGAATGAAGCGATAAGCAGAGGGGAAATGAGCTGCATAGGGAAAGAAATATTCAAGGCATTGATAGAATGAAAGGGACGCGATAAACAAGTTAGGCTGTTAAAAATTTAATTCAAATATAGGAGGATGTAAAGTTATGAGAGTTATAATTTATGGAGCTGGAGAGAATTGTAAAAGCGTTGTGGGAAAAATCCAAAAAAAGGATGAAATCCTATGTATTGCGGACAAGGATGCCCTTAAAATAGGGGGGGTAGTGGAAGGATATCCGGTCATAGCACCTGAAGACATTGCCGACTATGAGTATGAGATGATTGTCGTGAGTATAATTGCCAATTTCGGTGATGTGAAGCAGGAACTCATCGAAAGAGGAATTGAAGAACACAAAATCATCCACTGGAAGAAATTTATTAAAAATATTTCCCCTAAATATATAGGCACCATGGTGGCCGATTGGAAATCTTCGGGGGGGTTGTGCGCGGATGAAATATATGATGAGCTGTGCAGCCACACAGATGAGCTGAGCAGTATGGAAAGGGAGTTTTTGATAGGAAAACATAATCGTTCCTTTAAGTGGTTGCATTACTTTGAGGTTTATAATAGACATTTCGGAAAATATATTGGCAAAGAAGTGACCATTTTGGAAGTCGGCGTGAATAAAGGCGGATCCCTGCAGATCTGGAAAAAGGTATTGGGGCCTAAGGCGAAAATAATTGGAGTCGATATTTCTCCGGCATGCAAGGAGCTTGAGGAAGAGCAGATCAGTATTTACATAGGAAGTCAGGAAGATAGGGAATTTTGGAAAAAGGTGAAGTCAGAAATTCCGAAGGTTGATATTCTGATCGATGATGGCGGGCACTATATGAATCAGCAGATTGTTACATTTGAAGAAATGTTTCCGCATGTAAAGGATGACGGTGTTTATATCTGTGAGGATACGGGCACGTCATATAATCCCGTAAAATATAATTCAGGATATAAAAAGGTTAATACCTTTATAGAGTATTCCAAGAATTTTATTGATTATATCCATGCATGGTTCTCTCAGGAGGATTCGCTTCAGGTTAATGATTATTCCAGAAGCATGCATTCTCTGCACTATTATCCGGGGATTATGGTGATTGAAAAGCATCAGATGCATGAGCCCTTTGACATGGAAGTTTGCAACAATGACGCGGAGAAATATGCGGTTTGCCATTTTCATGGGAAATTATAGAACGCATTATACATAAAAACAAGTTTTATGTTGAAAGGAAAAAACTATGATTATCACTAAAACTCCCTTCCGGGTCAGCTTTTGCGGCGGTGGAAGCGATATGGCGGATTTTTATAAGGAGCATGGCGGCTGTGTGATCAGTGTTACAATCAACCGCTATATGTATCTAACGATTCATCCGTATTTTGACGAGGACAAGACAGCGTTAAAATATTCACAGAATGAAATCGTCAATCATATCAGTGATATTCAGCATTCCATTTTCCGCTGCGTGCTGAACGAGCAGAATGTCAGCGGAGTGGAAATCTGCAGTACAGCAGATGTGCCCAGCGGGACGGGGCTGGGCTCATCCAGTGCCTTTACGGTAGGGCTGCTGCACACGCTGGCCTGCTATAGGGGCAAATATATATCCAAGGGAAAACTTGCAGCGGAAGCTTGTAAAGTGGAGATTGAAAAGCTTGGGGCCCCTATTGGGAAGCAGGATCAATATGCAGCGTCCTTTGGAGGATTGAACTTTATCAGATTTCATAGGGATGACACGGTATCGGTGGAGCCGATTATTGCCAGAGAGGATACCGTAAGGAATCTGCAGGAGAATCTTGTTATGTTTTACACCGGTCTTACCCATGATGCAAATCGTATTTTGTCAGAGCAAAAACGCAATATAGTGAAGGAGGATAAAGTTGAAAATCTGATTCAGATGTGCGAGCTTGCCCAAAATATGAAGGAGGCTTTGGAACAGAATGAAATAAAGGATTTCGGGGCAATCCTGAATGAAGGCTGGGTGAGAAAGCGGGAGCTGGCAGGGAGCATATCGAATCCAAAGATAGACGGGCTGTATGAATGCGCGATGCAAAACGGTGCATCGGGCGGAAAACTGCTGGGCGCCGGGGGCGGTGGCTTTTTGCTGTTTTACTGCCCCAAGGAAAAGCAAGAGCTGCTGCAGGAGAAATTGGGTTTAAAGAGATTTGATTTTCGGTTCGAGCATGACGGAAGCTCCGTGGTTTATATTGGCGACAAGTATTGGGAGGGATGATATGAAAGCTTTGGTGGTTGGAGGGGCAGGGTTTATCGGCAGCCATCTGTGTGACGCGCTTTTGAATGGGGGACATGAAGTGTCCTGTGTGGACAATCTATCTCTGGGCACGAGAGAAAATATAAACCACTTGATTGAGCGGAGCTGCTTCCGTTTTCATCAGGCGGATGCGGCAGAGGGAGAAGTGCTGGAGGAAATCTTTCAAAAAGAAAAACCAGACTTTGTCTTTCATTTGGCGGCCAACTCCGACATTCAGGCCAGTGCGGAAAATCCTGCCATAGAGTATAGAAATACATATAGCACAACTTTTCAGATTCTGTCCTGCATGCGGCGCAACGGCGTCAAAAAGCTTTTTTTTGCATCCACATCGGCAGTTTACGGGGATCGGAGGGAAGAACTGTTGGTGGAGAATATGGCCCAGCTTTCGCCCATTTCCTATTATGGCGCGGCTAAGCTGGGAAGTGAAGCCATGATTAACGCTTTTTCCTATATGAACGATATGCAGGTTCTTGTGTTTCGCTTTCCGAATGTCATAGGGCCACGTCTGACCCACGGCGTCATTTTTGATTTCATCCGAAAGCTAAGGGAAAATCCGGCATGCCTTAAAATTCTGGGAGATGGGAATCAGAGTAAGCCGTATATGTATGTGACGGATCTGGTGGAAGCAATTCTTGGGTTTATGGATAGGGGCAAAACCGGGGTATCGCTATATAATATTGGAGTTGAGAGCAATACCAGCGTTAGGCGGATAGCGGATATTGTCTGTGAGGAAATGGGACTGGAAGCTGTGGAGTATGAATTCACAGGCGGAGAAAGCGGCTGGAGAGGAGATGTTCCAAAGTTCCGATATTGCATGGATAAGATTCACGGGGAGGGGTGGAAGGCTACATACACATCGGATGAAGCAGTCCGTGAAACAGTGCGAAACAATATTATGGGCGGCGGGGAAGGAATGGGGCATGATTAACGAGTATACCGCAGTTATTCAGGCAGGTGGAAGAGGCACAAGGATGGAAAAGCTCACCCGGAATGAAATTCCAAAGCCGATGCTTTCCATAAATGGCAAGACAATGCTGGAGTGGCAGATCGAAAACATAAAAAAATATGGAATATATGATTTCATATTGATTATCGGATATCTGGGAGATAAGGTACGAAAGCATTTTGGGGACGGAAGCCAATGGGGCGTGCGCATTCAATATGTGGAGGAAAAAGAACCCTTAGGTTCAGGGGTTCTTTCTGAACTTTGGGTATAATCAATAAATGAGACAGGATTTACACCTGTCTTATTTATCGATTTATCACTTCTCATATTTGGGTATTTGTGTTATAATAGAGACATCAAAATGAGAGGTAAACACAAATGAAATATTCCCCTTCC
>ERZ808051.268-NODE-268-length-65253-cov-24.884160_pt1 | contig 65253 bp, 60 predicted proteins | sample MGYA00380199_ERZ808051 | MGnify/ENA primary metagenome ERZ808051 (study PRJEB31490, sample SAMN06133391) | mouse gut metagenome | isolation source: J11 | host: mice | place: China: Chengdu | collected 2015-05 ... | reverse complement strand
TGTGTGGGAGCGTAGACGTAGTGGAAGATGGAGTCTCCATTTTCCTTGTGGCCCACCACAATGCGGCCCTCCCAGCGACCATCATCTCGCTTGCGTACCATACTGTCACCAGATGGTCTGCGTTTTGCCATGATTCACCTCTCCCTTCTCTCCAATCTCTCACAAGCGCACCGCTCATCCTCCAACTCAAAGGAGTAGCGCGGCTGCTCCATCAACTCCTGCTGTATCCCGTCAGCCAAACGGAACCCGGACATGAAGCTGTCCAGATCCGACTGACCGCGCAGCTCGTTCTCCAGGTCCACCAGCCGCAGCAGCATCCTCCGCTCCGGCTTTGCCTGCCGGGAGGCCAGCTGTTTGCGGAGAGTGTCTGCCCGTTGTTCCAGCTCCAGCGTCTGCCGGGACGGGTTTTCAAACCGCAGGTGGAGCGCTTTCATGTAGTCGCGTATGGGTGTGTCGCCTCCTCGCTCTTTTTGTAACACCAACACATACCACACTTTGCGGAAGATAGCTACTACTTTTTTCGAGGACTTTTATTCTTTGTTTTGCAACGCAGAATTTGAACAGGGTACGGGTGATCACAGACTACCCCTCTGATAGCGGACAGCGTCATCCAGCGAGATACTGCCGCCGATTTTTCACGTCCTGGATGCACCGGCCCCGCAGTGCGCGGAGCTGCTCATCGGGAATCTCCATCCCTGCAGCCAGCGCATTCATCACCATGTCCAACTCCACCGCCAGCTTGAAGAGCAGACGGCAGCTGTCCAGAGGACACATCTCTTTGACGAGTTGCTGTGTTTCAGGGGAGGTTCGCACACAAATTTGTTTTTTCTCCTGGCATGATGCTCTTCCTGAAATTCGCAAATATCCCCGCTTGGACCCGTCGAGAATACGGCGGCTGTAAGGGCAGAGGAACAACAGACCCCCGACTTGACTCCAGGGGGTGAAAAATGACCCCCGCGTTGGTTTTTGCAAAATCTCTGAAAACCACCTGCGACAGCCACCTTGCGGAATGGCGAAACACTGTGGTTTTCTCTCTGAATTTTCTGATACCGGCCACCCGCCCCAGCAAAAAGTGAAAATTCCGACCACCTATTGAAAAGCCCCGACCCGCTCTGCGGGGCGGTGTGGCTGGCCGGGGGGCGCATAAGCGACCCCCGGCCTTTATCCTGCACATTTTTCGCCCCCCCGGTTCACCTGCCACTTTCGGTTGTGCTAATTCCACTGGATGGCGCACACAGGCCACACGCTTTTGACACGGCTGCGTCTGCGGTGAGCGGCGGCTTGTTACCCTCGCGACACCAGCGGGGCCACACGGCGGCGCACAGACCGTCACGCTGAGCCGCGCTTATCACCGCGGAGAGCGAGCGCCGTTGCGACTCGCTGACACTCAGCCGCCGCATCTATCTGCGTCAGCTGCTGTTCATAGAACCGGTCGAGGGCCAATTGGATGGGACGGATGGTGTAGAGCAAACTGCCATTGCGCTTCAGACCATCCCTGGTGGTGACCGTCGTGCTCTCTGTACTGATGAGTTGGTGATCTTCCAACTCACACACATACTTGCGGACAGTGTTGGCGCTCATCCTCACCGCTCTGCCAATGGTCCTGTAGCTGGGCCAGCACTGGTAGGTGCTTCGGCCCTCACAGCAGAATAGAAGAAGTAGACGGCCAGCGCACCGGGCGACAGACCCAACAGGAATATCTCGTTGGGCAGTTGGAAGTAGTTCTTGACCGGATCACGTTTGGGCCACGTTTTGTACTTCACTCCGTACTCCCTGGGTGTGCCGAGACACCCACTCCATAAATTTCTCCTTGGGTACTACGAACCTGCTGCCAACTTTCAGCACCGGAAAATCTGGTTCGTGCATCAGTTCGTACCCACTGGACGGCGAGACGCCCAGCACTTTTGCCACTGTCTCCACATTCAGGAACAGCGGCAACTCATCGTAGCTCTTGTAGTTTGACTCTTTCATTTTGGTCCTCTCTTATATCCGATTGACTTTTATTTTTCGCTCTGATATGATGAAGGTAACACAAAATCATTCGCCATACAATAGATTTGCCGTAGGATAGGCAAACACCAAAAGTCTATCGGGTACAGGAGGGAACGGCATGGCAGAGAATACCTTTGACCGGTTCTCGGTTTTCTTTACCGGAGACACTGTGTTTCTGGACGGAGCGGCTTTTCCGCTGGGTCAGCTCACAACGGATGTTCTGAACCTGAACGGCGAGATACTGACGGAGATCGACCAGCGTGTTAATCACTTCATGTCCGCTGTGTGGACACTGCTCCAGGAAAAAACAGACAGCGCCGCCCGTTCCGCACAGGAACGGCTCAACGCTGTCTGGGATCTGGTTTTTGATTTGCCGGTCTACCGGAGTCTACGCCTGGATACAGGGATTTCCCGGAGCTTGTTTCCTGACCTGCTGTCTGACCGGGCGAAGTGGTCGGAGGTTCTGGACATTGACTCCGAGGGCCACTGGATGTTTGAGGACTTTCTCTCTGGACTGGAATACTTTGCAGAGAGCCTGCGGAATTTCAGGGGGCAGTTGGAGGGGATGCTGGAGCTTTATTTCGAGCCTCTCTCTCGGCGCAGTAACGAAGCTTACGCAGAAGCCTACGCCGCCTACTTTACCGACATGGCAGCCGCTGGAGAACTGTTTTTTCCGGAACAGGAATTCGGTCAGAGCTTTCCCGCGCAGCTTTGCTTTGTTCCGATGGCACATCCGATGGAAGCAGGAAAAACTCTCTTGGCAGAGAAAGTGGAGTTCCATTATCTCTCTCACTTTCTTTATACGGATTTTTACCGGGGTCTGATGGCAGGCAACGCACCCCGCCGCTGTCATAACTGCGGGCGCTATTTCCTGCTGACCGCAGGGTACAACACCTGTTACTGCAACAACATCGCCCCTGGTGAGACGGAGCGCACCTGCCGCAAGGTCGGCGCGCACAGAAAGGCAAACCATCCCACAGGGCTAAGTCCGGCAGGTGTGGAGTACCGGAAGGTTTACAACCGCCTGAAGGCGAGGAAGCAGAGAGGGAAGATCAGCAGCGATGAATGGAACGCTACCTTGTCACAGGTACAGGAGGTACTGGATTTAGCGGAGCAAGGAAAACTGACCGACGAGGAAATGCGAAAGTTGTTTGCCACATTTTAACCCCTTATTTCCTTGTTTTCTGTGACGCAATATTGAGCTGTTTTAAGGAGGAAGCGTTCAGCTTCTGCCAGCGGAATCTTACAGCTTGCCCTATGTGTTCCAGAAGAACCGCAGAGCGTTATACATATACTCGCTGGCGGCGCGGCCATCGTGGGCGTAGCCCTCCCGCTCCCGGAAGGACAGGTTGCCCTCGGCCTCGCTGTCTCCAAAGGTAAAGACCTCCGAATCCATCCCCATATCCATGACGCCCCGCTTAAAACCGGAGTAGGCAAAGTCATCCGTGCCGGAGGCGGTGAAGATGAAAAAGTCCCCTGGGCTGTGGCCGGAAGATTGGACGATCTCCTCCATATAGGCCCGGTTGCCGATAGGTCCGCCGCTGGAGGGGGCAAAGTAGCGGAAGTAGTCCAGGCAATACTCAAAGGTGTGCCATGTGTTCATGCTCCCCATGGAGAAGCCTCCAAAAGCGCGGTGGTCACGGGAGGCGGCGATCCCTTTCAAATCCGTTGTCTCGGCAAAGGTGCTGTATTTGCTCTCGGCGGCGGGAATCAGGTCGTTTACCAGTTCATTGTGGAAATTATCCACCAGCCGGAGGGCCAGGGAATAGCTGCCGCTATCCGATTCACTGGTGTTGTTATAAGTGGGCAGGATAATAATAAGCGGCTGGATCAGCCCGTCCTCGATGGCGTGATCCACGATGTGCTTGAACTCGTGGGGGCGCTCCGGGGTCCCCATGGTGGTGGTTTCGTTGCTCCAACCACCATGGCTCAGATAGAGGATGTTGTACTGCTTGCTCTCATCGTAGCCATACGGCAGATAGACCCAAGCGGTCTTGGTGAGCTTTTGGGACTTTTCCGCATAGGAGAAGGATTCCCAGCTCTGATATTCCAGCTTTTCCAGCGTCCCCGGATGCTGGGCAGGCTGTGTGTAGCCCTCCGGGACATACTCCAATTCCTCCGGGATGATCCCGCTCAACGATGTGCGCTTCGTCTGGCTGAACAACCATCCCATGATCTTTTCATCGGTTGCGAACAGCCCGCCGCCATGCTCGTTATTGATGCCTTTTTCCGTAAAGTAACTCCTGTCCTTGATGTCCAGTATCAGCAGCCGGTCTATTTCCTCCTTTGACAAGCCCTGCTCCTGGTACAGCTTATGGAGCGTGTCGTATGCTTTCTGGGTGGGTTCGGAACCGTAATATTCATCGTTTTTTCCAATGGCCAGATAGACGGGTGTCCGGCTCTCCGCCAGCACAGAATAATCGCCGTCCCATTGAGAACTGCAATGCAGATAGGCCGCAAACAGCTCTGGGCGTTTTCCCATGAGGATGGACATGGTTTCCCCACCGCCGGAATAGCCATTAGCATACACCCTGGCCCGGTCTATGTTATAGTGCTTCAGAAAGTATTCCACCAGGGCTATCGTCTGGTTGGCGGAGGTTTCACCCCAATCGTTGAGCTGCGGTGCAACAACGATCATTTCCCCGTTATACTTCTGAGCTTCAAAGCCGAAGGATTCCGCCTTGATATTGGAGGCGACCCCCTGGAAGTACAGCCCTTCATAGCCGGGGAGCGTAAAAAACAGGGCATAGGGCTTGCTGCCGTCATAGCTCTCCGGGATATACACGTTATAGTGAATATCGCCATTGGTTCCGGTATGGAGGACATTATCCACCGTAAAGCCCCGGTAGGTTTCCGTACCAAGAGTGACAAACTGATCTTCCCAAAATGCCGCCGCATCCTTGATCCAGCCCTCGGCCACGGTTCCCGTCCCCAGACCGAACCCATGGCCCAGCCCCTCGTATGCGTGGAACTCGGTGGGGATACCCTGGGCCTCCAAAGCCTCCAGCCGCCGCTCCATCGTCCGCCAGCTTGCAATGCCGTCACTGGTTCCCACGCAGGCGTATGTGGGCGGGTCGCTCTCTGTGTACTCGCTGTGGCCCGTGTACTGCATGATGACCGCACTGGGCTTGGGCAAGTCCCCGCCGCCGAACGCTTCCGGGCCGTAGCTGCCCAGGTATGCCGCCATCCTGCCTCCGGCAGAGCCGCCCCAGAGGGAGTAACAGGTGGTGTCCACCTCCAACTCATCCGCGTGTTCAAAGATGAAGGTGATTGCCCGCGCCAAATCCTCACAGGCGGTTTGCGCACCGGGGCGGTAGATCAGGGCGAAAGCGTTGTAGCCCATCTTGGACAATTCCAGGGCGTGGGGGAAGCTATCGTGCATGGCCCCCACATAGGCAAAACCGCCGCCAGCATTGCAAATGGCGAATCGCTCACCAGGGGTTCCCTTGAAGAAAAACAGCCCCGTGTCCTTCTTGGCGGGATCAGCGGCTTTTTCTTCCTCGGTATAAATATCATAGTCATAGAAGATCGTGTCCCCGGTCTTTGTATGGAGGTACATCGTATTTGCAATCTCCACGGTCTTGTCCGGGTCGATATGGCTGTACCAAGTCAGCCCCAAGTCACCCAAGGTGTTCCCACTGTAATAGCTGCTATTCGCTGGAAAGATCAACCGGCCATAGCTGCCAAAGACGGGATCACCCATCACATCGGATATGGGCGTGTCGGCAGTATAGAGGGCGTCCCCATTCTGCGCCGAAAGATTCGTTGCCAGCGGCTCCGGCCCTGCGGCAGCGGCCATTTGCGCTCCGCCGCCGCAGGCGCTCAGAAGCAGTGCGGATATGGCAGATAAAAGACAAATTGAAATCATCTTCTTCATAATGCTCTCCATTTTGATTGGCATTGCCTCCTGTGTGGAGGGATGGTGAAATGATAACACATGAACTTTAACTCAAGCTAAACCAGCAGATACAAAAGAACTCCCGTGCGTAACGGACTGCGGCCCTGACGGTCGAAGTCGTTATGCCGCACGGGAGTTTTTATCAACGGGCGCCTGGTGCTGTCAGCGGATAAAATTGGTGAAGGTCATCGGTTCCTGATTAGTAATTCAGACCGTTGACCCAAGTGATGATCTCCTGCTCCGCGTCCTGGATGCTGTTCCGGGAGATGGTCAGACCGTCCAGCATCTTTGCGTTCGGTTCCAGGCGCTGGATGGTAGCAGGCGTTCCGGCGAAGCTGCTGCCGCCATGGGTGCTGAAAGGAATTACTGTCTTGCCGCTGAAATCGTAGGTATCGAAGAAGGTGTAGAGGATTTGGGGCAGGTCGCTCCACCAGATGGGATAACCGATAAAAATAGTATCATAGCTGTCAAAGTTGGAGATGGAATCCTTGATAGCAGGGCGGGTATCCTGATTCTGCTCATCCCGCGCCTGATCTACCAGAGTGGTATGGTCGGTGGGATAAGGGGTCTGAGGCTCAATGCGGTAAATGTCGGCGTTGGTTGTCCGCTGAATGACCTGGGCCATGTACTGTGTGTTGCCCAATACTTCGCCGTCGATGACTACGGTGCTGTTGGCCTCCTCGGTGGTCATGTTGTTGGGGTTGGTGGTTTCCGGCATAGAGAAATAGGCCACCAGAACCTTGGATTCACTGCTCTGCGCGGGCTGGGTATCTGCTTTGGGGAGGTCCAGACCGTTGGCCCAGGCCGCAATGTCAGACTGGGAGGCCCGCTCCGTGAAGCGCCGTCCCTCCTGCCAGTTTCCGGTACCCGCCATCTCTTTCAGCAATTCTCCGCTCTGTCCAAGGCCGGAACTGGTGGAGGTGCAGAAGGGGATCACAGTTTTTCCAGTGAAGTCGTTGTTCTTCACAAAATCATTGACCGGCCAAGCGGCAATGCCCCACCAAATGGGATAGCCAATGAAAACCGTATCGTAGTCCGCCCAGTTGTCCACGGTGGTGTCTGCCAGCTTTACATCCTGCTTGGCGGGATCGTCATGCTCGGCGTTGACCCGGCTGCCGGAATCGGTCCAATTCAGGTCGGCGCTGGTGTAGGGGGATTCGGGAATCATCTCAAAGAGATCGGCGTCCAGCGTATCGGCAATGGCGTTCGCCACAGCCTCTGTGTTGCCGCTGGCGGAGAAGTAGGCCACCAGAATCTTGCCATTCCCGGAGGGGGCGGGTGTTTCAGAGGACTTGCCCATGTAGTTGTATAGTGCGGAAACGATCTCTCCACGGGTGGCGTTATCAGTGGGGGCAAACCGTCCATCGCTGCGGGCGGCAATGATGCCGTTGGAGCGGGACCAATCCACCGCCGTCTGTGCATAGGCGGAAATAGCGTTTTCATCCGCATAATTCTCGGCGGAGGCGGCGGGAGAACCAGCCCAGCGCCAGAGGATCGTGGCTACCTGCTGACGAGTGACAGGGTCGTCCACGCCAAACCGCCCATCGGGGTATCCAGCAATCAGACCGGCATTCTCCGCCCAACTGAGGGCATTGATGTAGTAAGCCCCTGCCACCGCGTCAGAAAAGCGGGATGTGCCGGACGCGGCGGGCGTCCCTGCGGCGCGATGGAAGATAGTTGCCAACTGCGCGCGGGTCACATTGTCGTTCACACCAAAGTGGCCGTCACCATAACCGTAGATATAGCCGTTGTCGGAGGCCCACTGAACGGCTTCGGCATAGTCGGACCCCGCCGGTACATCGGTAAATTCTGCGGCGTAGGCCGTGATACCCAGGGCCAGCAGCATCGTGACCGCCAGCAGGCAGGAGAGGAAACGTCTCAGATTTTTCATGTTGTAAAACTCCTTTTCTTATTTCAGATTCAGTCCGTTGACCCATTCCACCACATCGGCTTCGGCCACACTGCTGCGGAACCGCTGGCCCTCCTGCCAGTCGCCGGTCCCCGCCAGTTCCGCCAGCAGTTCGCCGCTCCCCCCCAAGCCGGAGGAAGAAGATGTTGCGAAGGGGATCACCGTTTTGCCAGTGAAATCGTTGGCACTCACGAAGTTGTCCACCGGCCATGCGGCAATCCCCCACCAGATGGGATAGCCGATAAACACGGTATCGTAATCCTCCCAGCCATCTGCGGTCGTCTCCGCCAGCTCCATAGTTCGCAGGGAGGGATCGTCATGCTCCTTGCTGACCCGGCTCTCGGAATCCGTCCAATTCAAATCAGCGGAGGAATAGGGTTCTGCCGGGGTGATCGCAAAGGTGTCGCCGTCCGTGGCGTTGGCGATATATCCGGCCACGGCTTCGGTGCTGCCTGTTGCGGAGTAATAGACGACCAGCGTTTTTCCATTTTCGCTTTCAGGAGCGGCAGGAACCTGGGGTGCGGTGCTGTTGGAGACACCTGCGTTGCTCTGAATCCAGGCTTCAACGTGTTCTGCAATTACATCGTTGTTCAAATCCTGGAACATAAAGTGATCGTTGCCGGTGATCCCTTCTTCGGGCAGATGCACCACGGTACTGCTCCCGCCTGCCGCCGTATAAGCTGCCGTAAAAGCGTCTGCGCTGGAGGCCATCATGCCCCACATACCTGCTGCCGGAACATCGGGGAACTCCTCGCCAATGTAGTCGCCATAGTAGAATGTAACGGGGATATTTTTCTCCAGCAGGGCGACATAGTCCTCACTGTCTACCATCGGGGCCATTCCCGGTTCAATCGCCACGATTGCGGCAATGTGGTCGGTATATCGGGCCGTCTCCCAACCGGGCATCCCGCCCTGAGAGTGAGTCACCAGAATAGAATCTTTTCCAGTCCGCGCATAGACTTCATCAACCGTTGCCGCCACCGCCTGAGCCACCACGGTTATATCAATGTTCTGGTCGCCGTTGGCGGCGTCCATGGCGGTGTCCGGGGTCATCTGGCGGAAAAACTGATCCAGCACATCCTCTCCGGCAGGGAACTGGGACCCCTCATTGCGGGTAAACTCGTTGTCCAGATAAGTGCCGATGCGGAACTGAGTGTACCATGTCTGGTCAGACGGCTCTGTGGAGATGGTCCCGGCCACGGAGGTCTGTCCGGCCTCGCCCCGGCGGGGCTGGTCGATAAGGAACACGCTGTGGCCCATCCGCAGGAACAGGTCAGACCAGCCGGGGCGTCCGTCCGGGGTAGTCATCCAGCCCATGCGGGACTGACCGTAGCCGTGGAGAAACACCATGGGCAGGCCGTTCGCTTCTGCCGGAATCTGATAAAACACATTGGCGTGGTCCACATGGGAGGTAGAACCCTCTCTGGACATATAATAGTTGGAAACATCAAAGGTACCGTCTGAGGTCAGCACCGTGCCGCCAGCGGAGAACATCCCCTGCTCGGCAATCACCAGCGCATCAGGATAAGGGTTGACCGGCTCGTTGGGTTGAATGGTGGGCGGTGTGCTGTTGTCCACCGCAGGCTGGCTGGGGGTGCCGGCACATCCGGCCAGCAGGGAAAGGAGCATAGCTGCCGCTAAGAGCAGTGCTGAAATGGGTTTCGTTTTTTTCATGGTGTATAACCTCCTATTTGACTATTTTTGTACCACCGAACACCTGGGACATCTCCATGTTGTTCAGCTCGTTGTCCAGTGCCTGTACTTCGGAAGCTGTCAGCGAAATATCTGCTGCCGCCGCGTTCTCTCGCATCCGTTCCAGCTTGCGGGTCCCGGGGATGGGAACGATATAGGGCTTTTTGCACAGCATCCATGCCAGAGAAATCTGGGCGGGTGTCGCCTCTTTTTCCTTCGCCAGCCGGTGCAGCAGTTCCAGCAGCTCCCGGTTCCGTTCCACACCCTCCGGGGTAAACTGAGGCATGACGCTGCGGTAGTCCGTTCCGGTTTCAAACTGAGCGTCCTTTCCGTACTTTGCGGAAAGGAAACCATTTGCCAGCGGCGAGAAGGCAACAAAGCCGATGTTCAGTTCTTCCAGCGCGGGAAACAGGCTCTCATACCACCGCGCCATCATGGAGTAGCGGTTCTGAATGGCCGTTACCGGGCAGACGGCATGTGCGCGGCGGATAGCGTCCTCTGTCGCTTCGGACAGGCCCCAGTGGGTGATCTTGCCCTCACGAATCAGATCGGCCATTACCCCGGCCACTTCCTCCACCGGCACGTTGGGGTCGGCCCGGTGCTGGTAGTAGAGGTCGATGTGATCCGTCCCCAGCCGCCGCAGGGAGTTCTCCACAGAGGTCCGAATGACTTCGGGCCGGGAATCCGGCACCAGGGGCTTGTTCACCGCTGTGCTGCCCATGTCAAAGTGGATACCGAACTTGGTGGCGATGACCACTTGCTCCCGCCGCGACCGCAGCGCAGCTCCCACCAATTCCTCATTGTGGTGGGGATCGTCCGCCGTTCCGTAGACCTCGGCGGTATTGAAGAAGGTATATCCCATATCCGCCGCCTGCTGAATCAGGCGGATGGCCTCGGTTCGATCTGTGGGCGCACCGTAGGCATGGGAGAACCCCATGCACCCAAGGCCAGGGGCCGGAACCTTCAAATCGCGCCCTAATATTCGCTGTTCCATAATGAGTCCTTTCTGTTTTGAGCTGAATACTGTTTCCTTGCTACAGTCTGATTTTAACGCTCCAGAGGGAAAAACAGAAGTCTCGATTAGTTCATCAGTATCAAGTCCAAGGTTGATGCTAACTGACGTAAAAAGAGCTGAGGTTTCATGCCTCAGCTCCTGTTTTTTACGATATGGTTGTTAGTAACATGTCTTGGATACCTTTGTTTTACGGCCTCAGTGGTCCGTAGAAGTAGCTGGCAGTCGCTCCGCCATCGATCAGGATTGTGCTGCCGGTAATAAACGCCCCTTTGTCGCTCATCAGCAGTTCCGCCACATTTGCGACTTCGTCAGCCGTGCCGGGACGACCTGCCGGACATTGGGCAAACATATTTTTATAGAAATCGCCGCGAGGTCCGTTAAATTCATCCAGCGCCAGCGGCGTAACGATGATGCCGGGAGCGATGCTGTTCAGCCGCGCCCCCCGCTGGCCCCACTTTATTGCCTCGGCCATAACGCGCTTCTCATTACAACGTTTCGCCATCTGATAAGCGTGAAGTGTATCCCGGATATTCTCCGGCTGAAGAATGTCCAGAGAAAGCAGTTCATCTGTGGGGGTAGCAGCCAGCAATGCATCTTCCTCCGCCGTCAGGGCGGGCATCCGCCAGCCGGATTGACTGGAAATCGTCACGCCTGCCCCGCCGGAGGCAATTACTTTTCCGACTTCCTCCAGCAAAACAGCAGTACCATAGAGGTCCACCTTCAAAATGGATTCTATCGGCGCCTGACTTGGAGAAACTCCAGCGGCGTTTACCAGCATGGTAATATCACCATATCTCTGTCCTTCGGAAATCAGGTTTTTGATGGATTCCCAGCTGGACAAATCCATCTCTACAGGAACCACATCATAGCCAGCGTCATTCATCATTTTAGCAATAGCCTGAGCGTTTTCCAGCCGTTTGTCTCCCGCTACAATTTTCATCCCATAGCCCATCCTGCGGGCAATAGCCATTCCGATCTGTCCGGCTCCTGTTAAAAGCATGACTCGTTTCATCGAATACTGTTCCGCCTTTCTTTTTAGCCGCGCCTTTACCGCAACTTGCCGTATTGCTCCGCGTCAACTGCTTCACACCATTCGGTGTGCCCTCCCTCGCCAGGAACCTCCATGGAAAGATGCTGAAACCAGGAGTCCCTGGCCGCGCCGTGCCAGTGCTTGACCCCTGCCGGGATATTTACTACATCGCCGGGGCGCAGCTCTCTCGGCTCCTGGCCCCACTCCTGATACCAGCCGCGTCCGCTGACACAGACCAGCATCTGCCCACCGCCGCGTTCAGCGTGATGGATATGCCAGTTATTCCGGCATCCCGGCTCAAAGGTCACGTTGAACACCGGCACCTGCTGGGCAGACAGCGGCGCAAGGTAGCTTTGTCCGATAAAATACTGCGCGAAGGCGTCATTTTTCTCCCCCACAGGGAAGCAGGACAGCCGGTTCGGGTCCATGCCATCGTCCTCACCGTAAACCTCCCGGATCAGGGGGAAGGTACTCCATGCCTTGGGCCAGCCGCAGTAAAAGGCAAGCTGGGTCACAACCTCCACGGCCTCCTGCTTGGTGACGCCGTGGGCCTTGCCGATTTCAAGATGGGATTTGAGCTGGGGATACAGCCCCGCCGAAAACAGAGCCGCAATGGTAATCATACTGCGGTCACGGGGAGAGAGTTGTTCCTCCCTTGACCAGACCTCGCCAAAGAGGACATCATCGTTCAGCTCCGCAAATTTGGGGGCAAGATCACCCAGACGGTCACGGCCTGCCGTTTGCTTTTCTGCCATAGCAATATCCTTTCTCTTTACTTTAACTTCCCGCCGTCCTGGAACGCTTTTCCTACGACCTCGCCCATCTTCATATAGGTGTTGCCGCAGGGATCGAAGGAAATGGCTTGCAGCTTGGCGGCGTCAATTTTGCCGTCTGCGCCCAGCACCTTCTCGTCTGCGCTGATGCCCACGATCTGACCGATGATGTTGCCGTCCTCGTTCACCTTGAGCAGCCTGCATTCCAGAGCAACAGGGAATTCATCAATCAACGGCGCATCCACCACACTGCTCTGCGTGGTATGCAGACCGGTCTTTTTCAGCTTATCTGGCTCCTGATTGGCGGACACCAGCCCTACATAGTCCGCCTCCACCACATGGGCGGCGTCGGCAAAACTGACGGTGAACGCGCCTTTCGCCTTGATGTTCTTGGTGGTCTTGTGCCCTGCGCTCAAGCAGAGGACCACCTTGTCCCGATCATACAGCCCGCCCCAGGCGGCGTTCATGGCGTCCGCGTTCCCGCTTTCATTATAAGTGCCGATAATAAGTACCGGCAGGGGATAAAACCAGGGGTTGCTTCCAAAATGTTTTCTCATAGTGACCCTCCGTTTCATTTTGATAAAGCGAGTATAGACCTTAAAGCCTACTCCAAGTCAAGAACTTTTTCAGACATTATTGCACTTTCCTCAAAATACTTCCTGAAAAATCCGGGCGATTTCCGCATGACACATTTTCTTGTAGCTGCCGGGGGCCACGTTGCAGGAGGCGGCGATGATTCCCAGGTCGATGCTCTCATCCACGCCCAGCTCCCGCAGAGTGGTGGGCAGTCCGATCTCCTTGATGAAGTCCGCCAAGGCCTCCACGCCTGCGGCGGCAACTTCCTCATCGGTCTTGCCGGTGGGGTCAATGTCCCAGACACGGACGGCAAACCGCTTGAACTTCGCAAGGCCGTCCTTGTAGATGTGCCGGTAGTAGACCGGGTGCAGAACCGCCAGCCCCGCGCCGTGGTTGCAGTCAGTATAGGCCCCCAGCTGATGCTCCATCTGGTGGCACTGAAAGTCACACTTTTTTCCCAGTTTGATAATGCGGTTTTCCGCCATAGTAGACTCCCACATGAGATTGCTCCGGGCATCATAATCCTCCGGGTTTGCCAGAGACGCCCGCAGATCCCGGATCACACCCCGCATGAGAGCTTCGGAAATATCGTCCGACACATTCTCTGCGTCACAGGGGCTGAAATATGTCTCCATGATATGGCTGAGAATATCAAAGCCGCCAGAGGCCAACTGGAACTTGGGGACGCTGTAAGTGTAGGTTGGGTCCATCAGGGCAAACCGGGGATTGGCGACGGGGTAATCCCGGCCTGTCTTTATTTTTTGCTCCTCGTTGGTAATGACCGCGCCGCCGTTCATCTCGCTGCCGGTCCCGGCCACGGTGACAATCACCCCCAGGGGCAGGGGCTGGAAATCCACCACACCGGGCCGCGCCCAGAAATCGTCCCAGATGTCCCCATCGTAAGCCGCCGCCATGGAAATAGCCTTGCAGCAGTCCATGACGCTGCCGCCGCCGATGCCCAGGATTACATCCACATTCTTCTCCCTTGCCAGAGCCGCGCCCTCCTGTACCTTAGCGTAGGTGGGGTTGGCCATGATGCCGGGGAACTCCACAACGGTCTTTCCGGCACTGGAGAGAATGCCGATCACTTCGTCATAGATGCCGTTGCGCTTGATGGAGCCGCCGCCATAAGCCAACATCACTGTGTTGCCATATTTACTGACAAGGCAGCTCAGATACTCTCTCACGCAGCCCTTTCCAAAGAAGGTCTTGGTTGCGTTTTCAAAAATGAAATTGTTCATAGCCTCAATTCTCCCTCAGACTCAGCTTTTTTCTGCGGGTCAGCAGATGGCATCCATAATAACCGCAGAAAATGAATAGTCCCATAATTGCCAGATAGTCGGCAAAAAAGAATAGGATAGGTTCCTCATAGTCGAAAAATACAAAGTGTGTTCGCAGGAACAGGTACTCTGGTAGTCCCCGTTTCCCGAATGCGTAAACTCCATAAGCTGCTGTCAGCCAGCCAAGCCACCGGAGCCGCTTTGCTTTGAAAAACCGCCGTACCGTGGTAAGGACCATGCTCCAATGGAGGCCCAAGTGCAAGCTCATCAGCAGGAAGCCCCAATAGGAGCAGAGTAAATGTGCCTGCCGCGCTGGGGCGCTCCAGCCCCGTATGCGCAGACCGGCAAAAATGTAGTTTGACAAAATGATTCCACTGACCATCAGCCCCGCCATTGCCAGAAAGCACAGTGTAGCCAAAACTGTCTGGACGCTTCGGTAGGCCGACCACTGTCCTTTTCCCAGACTCCCAATCCACTTCCGGTTCAGAACCAGATGTGCGATGAACAGCAGGAATATCCCCATACCGATCCATTCATGGACAACTTCTCCAATCAGCGAGTAGGACATCAGGAGCAGCAGCGCCGCTGTCATCAGGAAGTCAACGGCCCGTTTAAGCACCGGCCTTGTCATCTTATTTTTGCTCATCTACCGGAGGAACCATCTCCGCATATTTCCTCAGCATCTCCGGGGTGCTGTTGTAGTAGCGGGCACCCTTGTCCAGTGCGGCAATCTCGGCCATTTCCTCATCTGTCAGAGCGAAGTCAAAAAGAGCGAAGTTGTCCTTGATGTGCGCCGGATTCTTGGAACCGGGAATCACAATGATGCCGGACTGGATATGCCAGCGCAGGATGATCTGGGCGTTGTGTTTGCCATACTTCTGTGCCAGCTTGGAGAACACCGGCTCCTCGATCAGCGTCTTGTCCCCATGGCCCAGGGGATACCACGCCTGGATCGCCATGCCCTGTCCGTTCAGGTATTCTCTCAGATCTTTTTCCTGGAAGTAGGGATGGACTTCCGTCTGGAGTATGGTGGGCCGGACTTCACAGATGGACAGAATCTCCTTGATCTGTTCCACATTGAAATTGGACAGACCGATGGCCCGGACCTTCCCCTCTTTATACGCTTTTTCCATCAGCCGGTATCCAGCCACATAGTTCCCAGCGGGCTGATGGATCAGCAGGAGATCAATGTAGTCCGTATCCAGCCGGGCCAGCGTCTTGTCCACCGCATCCGCCTGCTCATAGAAGGATGGCCACAGCTTGGTTTCCAAAAAGATTTCCTCCCGCTCCAGCCCTGACTTCTTCATGGACCGCCCAACAGCCCGCTCGTTGACATAGGCGTTGGCAGTGTCGATCATGCGGTAGCCGCTGGCAAGGGCACTGACGCAGGATGCCTCAGCCTCATCGGGGGACAGCAGGAAGGTACCGATACCAGCCATGGGCATGACTACGCCGTTGTTCAGCTTCAAAGTCACTTGTTCGCTCATATTATAGTTCTCCTTAAAATAAAAGATGGGGCACTCTTGCAATCAAGAATACCCCATCTCTGCCTAAAACAGAAGTATCGGTTTGTTTATGAGTATCAACCTTTGACTTATAACTTCTTGTTCATCACCTGAGCTACTGTATGGATCAGCTTTTGAACCGTGGATGATGGTGTTGGCGAATGTAGCAGCCCAAAAGGAATGGAGTGATTCCATTCCACAGGAAGAACTTTCAATAGCGGGTGTACTCCCTCCCACTGCGGGACTGCCATCAACAGAGCGTTCTCATGCTCGCATTGATTAAATACTTCCAGATTGTAAAAGGAAAAATCAACAATTTCGATTTCCGGGTGCTGCTCCCATAGTTCGTCCCGCAGTCGATCCACATACTTGCTCCAGTTGCGCTTTATGAGCATCAGCCGCTGCCCGTACAAGTCCGCTATTGTCAGCTTTTTCTTCTGGGCCAGCGGGTGGTAGATGGACACGGCGCAGCAGATAGGAACCCGCATCAATTCCAGTGCGTCACAGGAGCGCAGGGTCAGCATGGTTTCGTCAAAAATGCCTGCCACAATATCAATGTTTTGCCCCAGGTTTGCCAGAATCTCCCGCGCATTTTCCGGGGTGTTGTCGAAGTTCACCATCTGGAATTTCAGTTCGGGGTGTATTTCATGTACCTGGGGCCACAAATCCATAAGGAACTGGCTGGGCGTCATCAGAGATGTGCCGATACGGATCACACTCTCGTTGCTCTGCATGGCGTTCTTGGCCCGCACCTGGGCGTCCTTTGCGTACTGAATCATATACTTCGCATCCTGGTAGTAGGACTTGCCTGCGTTGGTCAGCGTCAGACCACGGGGGGTGCGGTTGAATAGCTGGACTTCCAGACTGCCCTCCAGCAGATTGATCTGCTTCATCACCGCTGTGGAGGATATGAACAGAGCCTCCGCCGCTTTGGAAAAACTCCCTGCGTCGGCTACTTGGATAAAGGTGTCTAATTGGTGATTATACATCAGACAATTCTCCTCTGGTATGCAGGTGTTTTTTAGTATATCACAGAGGGGTGTTTATGAAAAGCTGAATATTGAAAGTTTCCAGTTTCAGATGTGAACCGTCCGCAAAGTGGACTTATTCCTTGTTTACTGGTATGCAATATTTGACAGAGTACTTTCTCCTGATTCACAAAATAACGGTGCGTTCCATGCTGTTCGGAACGCACCACCTTATTTCATGCTTTGGTCACGTATAGAAGTTGACGCTGTTGGGTATCCCGACGAACATATAGCAGTAAGTAATTCCGTTATACTGGGTCACGCCCACGCCGATACAGTCGCATCTCGGGTCGATCATAGTCTGGAAGTGGCGGGGGAGTTGATCCAATTGTTGACAGCGTGCCGAGCGGCATCGGCTGTGCCAGTGAACACAGTCAGGCTATCACCGAAGCCATAGGGGTGACCGGCATCTGCGGCGGCTTTACTCTCCTCCGGGACGTGGTGCCAGGTGTAGCGCCGGTCGGAGCAGGCTTGTGCTGCGTTCATCAGGGCCTCATTGACAGGCAGTTCCAAGACCCCATTGGCTTTACGGGTCTGGTTGATGAGCCGGATCATCTCTTGGCGTATCTCCATGTTGTCTGTCAGGCTGGTGTTGTTATCCTCAACGGACGGGGCGGGGGCACCGGCAGCGCCGACCGTGAGCGTCATACTCCCGCACCCCCCGGCACTGTTGGATGCGGTGATCTCCGCGCTCCCCTCCGCCTTGGCGACGGCAACCCAGAAGGTCAGCATCTGTTCCACCGCCACCGTATCCGGGTCGCTGGAGGTGACGGAGTAGTCTGTACCGCTGGGGCCGATGATGAGACCGCTGCGCTCTCCCACTTCCAGAGTACTGCCCTTGTAGCTGCTTATCCGGATGGATTCGGCAGATGCCTTTGCTGCCAAGGTGGGGGCGGCGAGGGCAACTGTTAGGATGGTTGTCGTCAGTGCGGCGGCAGTGCGTTTTTTCGTGCTGGTCATTTGCTTTTCCTCCTGATTTCAGTATTTTGTTGGACTTTTGCAATCAACACAATACAGAAAAGCCGGCCCAAAGTCGAGAAGAAAATGCAATCTGCAATGGAGAAAAGCGTGGGTGAAAACGAAGCATTTTACACAGTGTCCGTGAAGAGTATTTAAGATTATGGTTTGTCTTTTGACCACATAAACAGCCACAGACAGACGTGGAGCACATGGAAACACTGGCTTCAGAGAGTGCCGGAGAGCAAATGAAAAGGAGCAGAAACGCCTATAAACCATTAGAATTTGTATAAAAAATCTTTGCAAACCTCTTCGGAAACACAAGTGCAATCGATAAGGGTGTACCGGCAAAGAACTTTTGCCGGTACACCCGAAAGTGCTTGTATAAGATTCGGCAATAGGGCAAAATGGATATCCGATACATCTGCTGAGAATGGAGGAGTGCACCTTGGCAGTACCGACCAACATTAAGACCTTACTCGCTGGCAGCGCCGTTGAGTGGGCCAGGATCGAATTCAAGGAGACTTGGGATGACGAGACATTACTCAAAACCATCTGCGCCTTTGCCAACGATATTGACAACCGGGGCGGCGGCTACTTTGTCATCGGCGTTGAGGAACAGGACGGAAGGCCAGTCCATCCCCTGAAGGGTGTTCCTCGGACAAGGTGGACGGTTACCTGAAGGATATACTCAACAAGTGCAAGCGTATCCTGCCGGATTATCTGCCTATCGTCGAGGTGGTGGACTACCAGGAAAAGAAATTCATTGTGGTATGGGTGCCCGGTGGGTATCTGCATCCATACTCCTCTCCGAAATCGATGGCCAAGGGGGAGAAAGAGCGTGTCAGCTACATCCGGAAAATGTCCAGCACCATCATCCCCTCCGAGGAGGAGAAACGGGATCTCTATAACCTTGCCAACAATGTTCCCTTTGATGACTGTGTCAACCACGAGGCGGATATTGTTGACCTGAACCTCACGCTAATTCAGGCATATCTCAAAGAGGTGGAGAGTTCCCTGTACGAGGAATCCAGGCACATGGATTTCCTTGATCTGTGCCGGAGCATGAACATCGTGAACACCCTGCCGGAGTACACCAAGCCGAAGAATGTGGGGCTGATGTTCTTCAGTCTGGAACCGGATCGTTTCTTTCCCTATGCCCAAATTGATGTGGTCCAGTTTCCGGAGGACCTGGACGGAGATCAGATTATCGAAAAGACGTTCAAGGGGCCGCTTCACCAGCAGCTGCGGGAGGCGCTTCAATATATTCAAAACAGCGTGATTTAGGGGCGGGTGATCAAGTTCCCGGACAGGGCAGAGGCGGAACGATTCTTCAATTATCCCTATGCGGCAATCGAGGAGAGTCTTTGCAACGCAGTATATCATAAGGGATACGACGTACGGGAGCCCATTGAGGTCCGTATCCTTCCTGACCGCATTGAAATTGTCAGCCATCTAGGAGCAGACCGGTCCATTTCCGAGGAGGGCCTGCGGACCTACCGGGTCTTCAACCGGAGATACCGCAACCGCCGTATCGGGGATTTCTTGAAAGAAATGCACCTGACAGAGGGGCGGAACATGGGGTTCCGGATGATCCTCAACGCACTGGAGCGCAATGGGTCCCCGGAGCCGATCTTTGAGACGGACCCTGAGCGTCTGTCTTTCTGCACAACGATCTTCATTCACCCTCAGTTTCTGCCCTCAAATGAGACCAAAGATGGGACCAAAAGTGGGACCAAAAAAGCTGCACCGAACCGCCGTACTGAGAGAGTGCAACTGATCCTCTCTGCGATCCAGGAAAATCCACAGGTAACAGTGCGTACGTTGGTTGAGGATTTCGGCATTTCAAAAAACACGATTTTACGAATTTTGAAAGAGCTGTAAGAGAATGGAACCATCAAGAGGGAGGGCTCCAGCCGGAAGGGCTGCTGGGTCATACTATGAATCTGACCACACAACTAGCCACAGATGCCGCTGGAAACAGTGAAAAATTAACGCTTAGAAAGTGTCAAAAAACAAATACTTCTTGGCGAAAATGGATAAAAACAATCAAAAAATATTGCAAAAATTGTATTTTGCCGTTGACGCGCAGGGGGTCACAGGTTCGAGTCCTGTACCGTCCACCATGAAAACCGCTGTTTCCAACAGGAAACGGCGGTTTTTTGACTTTTGGACGATTTCGCATGGGGTTTATCAGCCCGTGTTCGTCCTGACCACGGTTCCAGCCGCAGACAGAGAAACTGCCGCCCTCCGGGAAGCCTTGCCCTGGAGGGCGGCAGTCTGTGCTTGATCTGGCCGCTGTTTTGGTATGCGGATCAGTCGCTCCCTCAAAGAATCAAGAGGCTGCCCGTCTTCCTTTTCACGGCGGCAAAGGTTGACGTATGCACTCCGCGTGTAACTGAAACCGCCTCTGTCAATGTCCTTGTATTCACTGGGGGCGTAGTTGAAGCACCATTTTGACAGAATGATGCCCTCGTCGTTTCCCGTGAGGGGAGAGACAAACACAGGGAGGAAGATCAACATGAAGTTCAAATTTCAATCCACGCTCCCCGCGAGGGGAGCGACCCTATGGGGACGTCCCGGCGATCATTAGGGAGGTATTTCAATCCACGCTCCCCGCGAGGGGAGCGACTGTGTATGTGACCGACGCCCTGCGCATGATTTGTGAATTTCAATCCACGCTCCCCGCAAGGGGAGCGACGGCGACAGGCTCAGCTGAAACTGCGCTTCCGTGGATTTCAATCCACGCTCCCCGCGAGGGGAGCGACCGGTTGGCACTCTTTACATGGACGGTCAGCCAGTATTTCAATCCACGCTCCCCGCGAGGGGAGCGACGCCACGGTTGCAGGAAATAGGGGTTTCGGTCAGAAATTTCAATCCACGCTCCCCTCACGGGGAGCGACCCTCAGGCCAGCTCATCCCATGCGCCGGCAGGTAATGCCGGCAGGCAGCGCGGATTCATCCACAGTGACCCGATAGTCTCCATAGGACCGGGCCGGGGCGGGGTCATCCCTGCAGGTCCGCTCCACCTTCACGGATTCAAAGAGCTTCCAGGCCGGTGCGCAGCCCAGCTCGGAGTCGTGCTTGAAAATAATCAGCTCCCGTACCGCCATCTTGCCCCGGGCGGCAGAGTGGTCGTGCTCAAACATATTGAGGATTCCTTGCCAAAGCAGCTCCAGGTCCTCTTCGGAGAAGCCGGTGGTTTTGCGGGCCAGATTGGCGGAGACATAGCCCTCGCAGCGGTAGAGGCCATAGGGGATGATGTACTTGCGGCCCATCTCGGTGCCCTTCTTCTCCGCATCGGCCTCCGTGGTAATGGCAACACGGGTGATGGTCACCTCCTGCGGCATCACCGGCTCTACACTGCGGGCAAAGCCCAGCTGCACCGGCCCCCGGACCTGGCCGCAGTTCAGGGCCGCCTTGACAAAGGTGGTCATCACCGCCCCGAAGGTGCGGATGTCATAGAAATTGGCACACATCCAATCCCGTACTTTCTCGTCCAGATCAGGATCTGCCTTTTTCTTTTCCTTCACCGTCTTTTCTGTGATATCCAGTTGGGCATAGGCCTCGGCGTCACTGCGGTTGAGGGGAACCCCGTCCTTGATGTAGATACGGTAGCCGGCGGCGTCCTCCTTGACGGTCTCCACATAATTGCGTATCTTCCGCTTGAGACATACGTCGGTTACCAGCCCCAGACCGGTCTCCGGGTCCACCTGGGGCATGTTGCCGGCGTCTGGGTCGCCGTTGGGATTTCCGTTCTCCACGTCGAACAGGATGACAAATTCATAACGGTTTTGAATGGGTTCAGACATGTTCAGCTTCCTCCTTTTTTGTATAGCGGCTCTGGGTCTGGTGATAATATCCCAGCTGAAACGCGCCCTGCTGCGGCAGACTCAGCCGGTCGGGAAAGGCTTCTCCCAGCTTATCGGTCAGCTCGCTTAACTGTTTGCTGTAGGAAATGCTCCAGCCCTTGTCCAGCTTCCGCAGATGCTTCTGGGCCAGGTTAATCAGTGTGGGAAACACCCGGCTGGGCGTGGAAGATGCGGAATTAAAGTATTTGTCCTTAATGGTTGCGTTGATACCGGGATTGGCCGAGGACTGGATAGCCTCCAGCACGGAGAACAGCCGGCCCAGGGTATAGGGGATATTGGTGCTGTCCGGATTCAGGGACACGGTTAAGACCTCCTTTGGTACGTCAGGGTGGGTTTTTTTCAGATTCAGATAGTAGGCTTTCAGTATGGCGGCTCTGCCTCTGGTGATGTCCCGCTCCGCGCGGATGCGCAGGGAGACGCCATTGAGCAGCGTGGCGGGATACGGCGTATCACTCAAAATGGTGCGCAGAGTCTCGCCGGCCATTCCGGGCGTTGGAGATTTGTCCCGGGAATTCCGGTTTACCGTCTCGTCCAGCAGCTTCCAGAGAGGAATCGTTTCAAACTTGTCAAAGGAGGGGCGGACGATTTCCAGCCGCTCCTGGTTGGCCTGAAGGTTTCGGACAAATGCCCCGAAGGTGTTTTTAAGGAAGAACCGCACCGACAGCCGGGCGGCGTTGGGCGACAGGCCCAGAACATAAAAAGCAGTATTGGGGTCCAGCCGGGTTTCCTCAAACAGGACGGGCTTTCCCTGGCACAGGTCGAGGGTCATCTTTTGCAGGTCGGAAACCGAGTAAGCGGCGGGGGCGCCGAACAGGCTGGCCATGGAAAAGCTCTGATAGGCCTGCTGGCCGCCGGCTGCCCAGAACAGCACCGTGGTGTCCCCGATTCGCCCCACATAGTCCCGATCCGCCAGCAGATGGTTCAGCGCGGTGGTGTAGGCAAAGGCCGCATATTTGCTGGTGGGGGCGTTGAGACTCTGTTCCCGGCCGTAGGAGCAGAAGGCGTCGCCATTGAAGGACACCAGGGCCGCGCCGCTGGACTGGGCTCCGGCCACTCCCTTGATGGAGGGGTGAACGGCCTCCGCCGCTCCCTTCTTTCCGGTAACCAGGCACACCAGTTCAGGACCATCCCCGGCGGAGTCGTAATGGGCCTGCCACGCCAACCGAATCAGGGCGTCGTCCTGGAGATAAACGCCGTCATATCGGAATACCAGGTTTGCTCCCGCCAGAATATCCTCCAGCTTGTCCGCCAGTGCGGAATGCTCCCTGGCTGTTGCCGGGTCCCAGCGGTCAAAGAAGGCCAGCACCGCCCGGGCCGCCGGGCTGTCTACTCCGTTTAAAATCCGGCGATGGAGCACTTTGCAGGCAGTGAAACACTCCAAACTCCGCTGCGGCTTTCCCTTTTCGTCGATTCCAAGAAGATAGCTGGAGTTGTCCCACAAAAAATTGGAGGCCACTCCGCTGGAGCGTTTGACCGGGGCAGGGAGGGACATAGGCCGGGGCGCCAGCACCTTTTTCTTTCCGCGCTCCTCCTCCTGCTTGAGGGAAACCGCCTGTTCCAGCTCTCCGTCGTCGTTGATGTACAGCGCATAGGAGATTTTGGCGTTGCTCCAGCCGGGACGGGCCAGCCTGCCTTGAGCAGCCAGGTCCTCATAGTGCTCCGCAAGCGCCTGTAAGATCATCCGATCACCTCCCCGCTGTCCCGGGCAGGAACCGCCAGCACACCGTCCCGAAGTGCTGCCCGGAAGAACAGGGGGGCAATGTTTTCGGAATCAGAGTAGTCCAAATCCCAAAGCATGTACCCCAGTTCCCGCGCGCCCTTCAGCTCCTCCGGACAGGGCGGCGGAGTTTCGCACGCCTTGAACTGCGCGGGAAATTCCCGGCATCCAAAATAGGGCTGGCTGTAAAACTGTCCCCGCCTGATCCGGCGCTTGATAATATCCTGGAATTTTCCGTCGTTGTCGCTGGCTGACGCCTGACCGGTCATATCAAAATGGGTCTCGTATTGGTTAAATAGATTAACTTGTCCACTCTTGATTGTTTCTATTTTGTACTATATTACATTTTCACAATTTTGTCAATATTTAAAATAACCTTACTTATGAAAAATATTTTTAATATTTGAACTGCAAGAAAAAATGTGTTATCATTAGCTTGTCTCCAATGGAGCATTGGAGTGGATTGAAATATAAGTAAGGTTATTTTATATAGCGCGGGGCGGCAGAATCTTCTGCCGCCCCAGCTATGTATATGATAGCAATCTTCAAAATTATGAGCAAAGGGCCGCCGAAGGCGGCTGCCCCTACAGGTCCGCCCGTAGGGGCTGGCTCTTGGCCGGCCCGCCTGCCGGGAATGATGATGTTTTCTTTAAATAAATAGAGCTTTTCCCTCGTCCGCACTCAGAGACAGTCCGGTGCTGTCATCATACAGTGCCAGGTTGGTCAGAACCGTGCTTCCGTCCTCCAGCACCTCCACGTCCCCGGCCAGGTCCAGGGCCGCAAAGTGCTGCGGATAGACAGACACGCCATACTGACCCAGGGCCCGGAACAGCGCCCTGCCGCCCTCACCGGAGCGGAGCCGCCGGATCAGCTCCTCTCCTTCGCCCAGGGGGATGTACACGGTCCTGGTCTCAGTGTCGATGGGGTGGAACCGCTCCGCGATGTTCCGGAAGGGCATGAACTCCCGTTCCATGATTTTGAGGATGTTCTTTTGATCCAGGGCCTCCGGTCCTTTCAGACCCAGCAGCTCCTGGAAATAATACCGAATCGCCTCCGGCTTGTCCGGCTGGTCATACCGGTTCAGCGTCTGGCGTCCCGCGGCCACGGGAATTTCAAACAGAGACGGCGGCGGGGTCTCGCTCTGGAATACGGTGACAACGCTCTCCCCGGCAGCCCGCTTTCCCTCCCGGTTGCACCGGCCCGCCGCCTGGAGAATCGAATCCAGTCCCGCCTCTTCCCGGAACACCGCTGGAAAGTCCACATCCACCCCGGCCTCGATGAGGGAGGTGGATACCACGCGGCAGGGTAAGCCGTCCTTCAGACGCGTCCGGATTTTCTCCAGCATGGTCTTCCGGTGGGCAGGGTACATCAGAGTTGACAGATGGAAGGCGCCGTCCTTGTCCAGCAGGTCATAGATCGTCTGTGCGCTTTTTCGGCTGTTGACAATGCACAGGGCCTGTTTTTGCCCGTTGATCTGCTCTGCCACGGCCTCCCAGGACAGTTTTCCCTCCCGCCGGAAGATGACGCGCCGGAATGTCTCCTGATGGAACATCGGGCACAGCTCTGCGGCGGGCCGGTCCGGCAGAAATTCCCGGAATATTCCGTCCAGCGCAGGCTGTGTGGCGGTACAGAGCACAGCGGAAACGCCGTAATCCTTCACCAGCTGAGCGATTGCAAAGACGCAGGGACGAAGATAGGGGACAGGCATCATCTGCGCCTCGTCAAAGATGACAACGCTTTTAGCCAGATTGTGCAGCTTGCGGCACTGGGAGGAGCGACTGGCAAAGAGAGATTCAAAAAACTGCACTGCCGTAGTCACCACCACAGGCATATCCCAGTTCTCAGTGGCTCTGGCCAGTCTGGCGTTCTCCGGCCTGGCCTCGTCCTCTATGTCATAGAGAACGCCGGAGTGATGCTCCAGCACATTCTTTTCTCCTAAAATCTCCCGGAAGACCTGGGCATTCTGCTCGATGATGGAGGTATACGGGATGACATAGATAATCCGGCTCAGTCCGTGGGTGCGGGCATGGCGCAGGGCAAAGGCCAGGGACGCCACGGTTTTGCCGCCGCCGGTGGGGATGGTCAGGGTGAAGAGCCCCGGACGTTGGCGTTCCCCCTGTTCTATGCAATGCTTCAGAATCTCACAGCGTTCCCGGTTTAGTTCCGTTTTTGGAGGAAACCAGCCGGAGACATAAGAGTGGAGTTTAGCCTCCAGTATCTCCATCGGGTCTCCTCCGCCGCGCTCCCGTTCCCTCCCTGCCATAAATGTCTCTGTGTCCAGGAAATCTGCGTCTACCAGGCAGGAATAAAGCATTCTGGTAAAAAACATCTCCTCCAGCGGACCTGAGAACATCCGCTGGGGGACCGTGGGAAGCCCGGTTTCCTGCTGCCAGGCATCGCAGGGCTCCAGTTTCCCCATGGCGGCTTTCTTCATGCGGCCGCAGAAGGTCTTTTCTTCATAGTGATCTCCCTGCCCGCCGCCATCGGGCAGGCCGCCGTGATGCCCCGCCACTGCAAAGGCCGCAAAGCTTTGCCCCAGCTTGCAGCATTCCGCTGCACCGGCTGTGGAATGGTCCACATGTTCCGGACTCCCCTGCAATCTCCGCTGAAAGGCGTCAGAATATTTTCCCAAATCATGCGATAAGCCGGCAAGCCTTCCCAGTTCCTCCGTTCCAAAGGCGGCGGCAAACCCGGCACACAGCTCTGCGGTTCCATTCAGGTGCTCCAAAACCGTCTGCCTGCGGCCATCCTGGGCAATATGGGCAAGATATGTCATTTTGTGTTCTTCTCCCCTCCCTGCAAATTTATGGATACACTTTAACACCCTCACGGACGAAAGTAAAGTTTTTCAAATGGCAACTGCCGGCAGCTCCGCTTCCGCCATTCTGCACGGCCGGTATGGGCAATGCCAGCCATACTGATTTAAGAAAAAGAAGCCATCGGAATGGATGGTTTGTAATCACGATTGACGGGTCATCAGAACGCCCGCCGGTAGATCCCGCTTGAGTCGATGACGAACGCCGGAAAAGCCGGCGTCAGGGAGGAGAAGGAACGTATCTGCTCCATCCGGAAGATGTCCGGCGCCATCATACCCGTCGAGGAGGGACGGGATTTCTAAAACCTTTCCGGCAATGTCCACTTTGATGACCGGTTCAACCACGAGGCGGATATGGTTGACCTAAGCCTCACACTGATTCGAGCGTATCTCAAAGAGGCAAGGAATTCCTGACATGAGGAATCCGGGCACATGGATGTTCTTGAGCTGCGTCGGGGCATGGACATCGTGAACACGCTGCCGGAGTACACCAAGCCGGAACATGCGGGGCTGATGACGGAGGCTTGCTGTACCTCAAAGGGAACCCTCCGCCTCTGCGGGCAGTATGATGCCTCTCCGGCCGGTTACCATGAGGGATGATGGGAACGCGGGGGTCTCCCCGGCGGGACGGCGGCTCAAATATGTCCGGTCCATTCTTGCGTATTCGCCGCAAATCGGTTACAATAGAAGCCAGATACAGAAACGGAGCCCCGCCGGGACCATCGAAAGGGCGGTGACGCCGCCCCTGCGGCGTCGGGACCGGTCTTCCGGCAGGGCAGACAACCTTATGAAAAACGGAGGAACAGACATGCGTAAACGATTCATTGTGCTTTTGGGCTATCTGATGCTGACAGCGGCTCTGCTGTGCGGCTGCGGCGGGGACAGCGGCGGAACCGCCGCCGGGACCGCCCCTGAAGCGGAACCGCCGGCCGCCGCCGCTCCCGAGGGAGAATCACAGGAAACGCCGCCCCCGGAGGAAGAGCCCATTTACATCACCTTTGAGGGAACCGATCTGGAGGGAAACGCGGTTTCTCAGGAGGTTTTCGCCCAGTCCGGTCTCACCATGGTCAACGTGTGGGCCACCTACTGCAATCCCTGCCTGAGCGAGATGCCGGGACTGGGCAAGCTGGCGGCGGAATACGACCCGTCGGAGTTCCAGATCATCGGCGTCGTCAGCGACGTGCGGGAGGGAGAGGACCAGACGCTTGTGGAGGACCTGGTTCAGGAGACCGGGGCGGACTACCCCCACCTGCTGGCCAACGCCTCTCTGGATCAGGCGCTGCTGTCCAGCGTCAGCGGCGTGCCGACCACCTTCTTCTTTGACAGAGAGGGGGCCTATCTGGGCGGCATTGTCGGAGCCGCGGAAAAGTCGGACTGGGAGGAGATCATTCATGGGCTTCTGGAGGAATAACAGCCGCTATGCCTGGGCGGGGGGCGTTTTGGCCGGGGTCCTCCTTCTTGGGCTGGGCGCCGCTCAGGGGCAGTTTGCAGTGATCTGGAGAAAGGCAGTGATGATCTGCCTGGAGTGCATCGGGATTGGGTGAGCCATGAAAAAAATCCGTCTGACCGTGCAGCTGCTGTACACCATCGTGACCAACGGGTATCTGTACGGCTTTCTGCGGGGAAACATCTATAAGGGCAGTCTGAAATATGCCTGCGTCCCCGGCCTCAACTGCTACTCCTGCCCCGGGGCCGTGGCCTCCTGCCCCATCGGAGCCTTGCAGGCCCTGCTGAACCAGCGGGGCTTTCAGGTCCCCTTCGCCGCCCTGGGCTTCTTCTTCCTGTTCGGAAGCGTACTGGGCCGCTTTGTCTGCGGCTGGCTGTGCCCCTTCGGGCTGGTTCAGGATCTTCTGCACAAAATTCCCCTGTTCAAAAAGAAAAAGCGCCTGCCCTTCCACCGCGTCCTGAAGCACGGGAAATACGCGGTACTGGTTCTGCTGGTGGGAATCGGGTCCATGTTTTTGTTCGGGGGCTATGCCAAGGTCCCAGCCTTCTGCAAATACCTCTGTCCCTCCGGCACCCTGCTGGGGGCCCTCCCCCTGCTGAGCGCCAACGGGGCGCTGCGGAGTCAGGCCGGCGGGCTGTTCCTCTGGAAGCTGGGGATTCTGCTTGCCATAGTCCTGCTGTCCGTCAAGGTTTTCCGGCCCTTCTGCCAGTATGTGTGCCCCCTGGGGGCCATTTACGGCTGGTTCAACCGCTTCAGCCTGGTGCAGATTCACTGGGAGCAGGAGCGGTGCGTCTTCTGCGGGGCCTGTGAGCGGGCCTGCCCCGCGGCGCTGTCCTTACAGGAAATCTCCCACTCCCCGGAGTGCATCCGCTGCGGGAAGTGCGCGGAGGCCTGTCCCAAAGACTGCCTGCATTTCACAGCTCGCCCCGGGTATCATTCCGCGGAATCGCAGTCATCCTAACCCCGGAGCAGTTCTGCCGGATAAGATGCTGGAGAGCATGAATAACCTGGAGCTGGACGCACGGCCGGCCCGGCAGGAACTGCGGTTTGCGGAGCGGAGCACGGCGGTGAATGCGGATTCCCTTCCGGGCCGGAACCTGTATTCACAACCGCCGCACGCCGTCTGGCCGGTCTTTTCCCGCCATACTGTGTCGATTTCCCTTGCCATACGTCGGTATGGCAAGGGAAATCTCCTTGTCCGACGAGAAAAACCTTCGCCCATCCGGTTCCTCGCCCACCCGGCATCCCCCGGCTATGAATACAGGCCCTTGCCCTCCGGGTTAAGGGCTTTTTGCATGGATTTCGTCTCTTGGCAGCATGACCGCGGCGGGACCGCCATCCGGGAAAACCCACCGGAAAATCCATCTGCCGCTGGTGGATTTTGGTTGAAATCTGATGCGCGGAATGCTATAATATTTCAGCAATTGATAGGAGGAATGGAAACCGTGGGAAAACAGATTTTTCTTGGAGCGATATCCGCCTGTTTGGCATTCCTGCTGACCGCCTGCGCGGGGCAGACGCCCCCTCCGGATGAAAGCCTGTCCGCAAAGGAAACCGTTGCCCTGACCGTATGGGGCGCGGAGGAGGACGAAGCGCTGCTGGAGCAGATTTTCTCCTCATTCAAAACGCACTACGCCGGACAGGCTGACTTTCAGATTACCTATCAGCCCCAAAGCGAGTCAAACTGCAAGGACGCCCTGCTGGCTGATCTGGAGGGCGGCGCGGACGTCTTCGCCTTTGCCGACGACCAGGTGGCGGCGCTGGCCGCCGCCGGCGGACTGGACCCCATCGCGGATGCCGCGGCCATCCGCAGCGACTGCCTTCCCGCCGCGGTGGAGGCGGCCAGCGTGGGAGGGACCCTCTATGCCTACCCGCTGACGGCAGATAACGGATATTTCCTGTACTATAACAAGGCCTACTTTACGGAGGAGGACGTCCAGAGCCTGGACAGGATGCTGGAGGTGGCCGCCCAGGCCGGCAAGCGGGTGTCCATGGACTGGTCCTCCGCCTGGTATGTCTATGCCTTCTTCGGCAACACCGGGCTGGAGATAGGCCTCAATGAAGACGGGCTGACCAATTACTGCACCTGGAACAGCACGGAGGGTCCCATCCGCGGAACGGACGTGGCCCAATCCATGCTGAATATTGCGGCCAGTCCCGCCTTCTCCAACCGCCCGGACGGGGAATTCCTTGCCGGTGTACGGGACGGCACGGTCATTGCCGGCGTCAGCGGCGTGTGGAACGCCCTGGCCGTGGAGGAGGCATGGGGCGGCAGCATGGGAGCCGCCAAGCTTCCTGCATATACCTGCGCAGGGCAGCAGGTGCAGATGGCGTCCTTTTCCGGCTGTAAGCTCATCGGCGTGAACGCCTATTCCAAGCACCCGGATTGGGCGGCCCGGCTGGCGGAGTGGATGACCGGAGAGGAAAACCAGAATCTGCGCTTTGAGGTGCGGGGACAGGGACCGGCCAATGTCAACGCCGCCAACTCTCCTCAGGTCCAGTCCTCTCCCGCGATTGCCGCCCTGCTGGAGCAGTCCAACTACTCTCAGCTTCAGCGGGTGGGAGGAAAGTTCTGGGACCCCGTGGCGGAGTTTTCCGCCAGCATGGCCCAGGGGAACCCCTCCGGCACGTCCCTTCAGGCCCAGCTGGATCGGATGGTTGAAGGCGTAATCCAGCGCTGAGTACATCATAATGACTGTCTTGCTTCCGAACAGGAAAGGTCATATACGCCATGCTTTGCGGGCCCCCTGGGGCGGCGGGCAGAACGGTTTCAATCAAATGTCATGATTTCCGGATTCAGAATTCGGAGACAATCATCAGGAGGAAATCACATGAAAGGCAGACTGACACTGCAGCAGCGCTTGATTCTGCCCATCATTCTGTTGGGCCTGATTACCCTGCTGTCCAATATCCTTGCGGTATTCAGCATCAACAATGTCCATGCCAACGCGGGAACGATTGTGGAACGGAGCATGGTCAGCGAGGAGCGGTTGGAGGATATCAGGCGGTCCGTCATGAATATCCACCGCCTGGCCCTGTCCCATATCGTGGCGGCGGACCACGCCACCATGATTCAGCTGGTGCAGGAGATCAAGGCGGAGGAGGCCGCCCTGGATGAGAAGCTGGAGGGCTACGAGGCATATGTTTCCAGGGAGGACGGGGAGACCTATCAGTCTCTCCTCAACAGCTATGCTGAATTCAAACATGCCCTGGTCTGCCTGGTCAGCGCCAGCGCCGACAGCAAGACCCAGGAGGCCTATTCCACAGCCAACGGAGACGTGGCCCGCTGGAGCGGAGCTGCGGAGTCGGAGATCGACGCCCTTTCCGCCGCTGTCAGCGCTCAGGCCGGAGAGGCCCGGGAACGGCTCACCCTGGTTTACATCATTTCCCTTATCACCAGCGCCGTCACCTTAATCGTGGGCATTTTCCTGGTGGCGGCGGCCTTTCGGATTATCCGGAAATACGTCCTCACCCCCATACGGGACACAATGGGCACGCTTCAGGACAGCTCCGAGCGAATCAGCGGCGTGGTGGGGGAGGTGCGCCGGCGGGCAAAGCACTCCAATGAGAGCGTCAAGAGCCTTTCCAGGCTGACGCAGCAGCTCTCCGCCGCCTTTGAGGAAATCGCGGGCAGCGCCGCGGCCATCACCGCCAGCACTGCCGGCACGCAGGAGGACACCCAGAGCATGGCGGAGGAGTGCTCCGCCATCACGGCCTACTCAGCCGAGATGCGGGAGCGGGCCGAGGAGATGGAGCGCACCGCCCGGGAGGAGACGGCGGTGATCCGGGAAAAGACCGGGGAGATTATGGCTATGCTGGACCAGGCCATTGAGAAAAGCCACAGTGTGGAGCAAATCAAAAGCCTCACCGAGGATATCCTCAATATATCCTCCTCCACCAACCTCATCGCCGTCAACGCCTCCATTGAGGCCGCCCGGGCGGGGGCGGCGGGAGCCGGGTTCTCCGTTGTGGCCCAGGAGGTCCACAAGCTGGCCGACTCCTGCGCCGAGACCGCCAGCCACATTCAGCAGGTCAGCGGCGTTGTCACAGGGGCGGTGGAATATCTGGCCAACAGCGCCCGTGAGCTGACCAGCTACCTGAGCAGGGTCATCACGGAGCAGCTGGAGCGCTCCATTCAGGCCGGACAGCAGTACCGGGAGGACTCGGACTACATCGGCCAGGCCATGGAGGAGTATAACGGACGGGTGGAACGGCTGAAAACCGCAATCGACCAGATTGCCGTTTCCATTTCCAGCATCTCCGGCTCCATCGACGGAACGGCCTCCGGCATCAACGGCGCCGCCGGCAGCACCCGCATTCTGGAGGACGACATGGGCGGAATCACCGAGCGGATGGACGCCAATCAGGAAATCGTCGGGGAGCTGCAAAGGCAGATGGACCGGTTCGCAAATCTGTAATTCCCCCCCGAAAACGGTTCCGTTTTCGCCGGGGAGAGGAACGCACAAAAGGAAATCCGGCTTCAACGTCATGCGGGCCGTCTGTCCTTGTCAGGACAGACGGCCCGCATAATCTTGATGGCTGATTCGTTTCCGTGGGGTTCCGCCTTCGGCGGCAGGCGGAGGGCCCGCCCTGTATCCCGCCGGGCGCGGAAGGCTCTTAGAGCCTGTATTCATACAAGAAGGTTTCCCTTGCAAACCTGACGGATTGCAAGGGAAACCGGTGCGGTACGGCGGGGAAAAGACCCCTCAGACAGCGTTAACGGTTGTGAATACAGGTTTTTAGTGGGCCGTATCCACAATGGCGATGCTGGAATCTCCCTTCCGGGCCTGCTCCAGCACAGCCTGAGCCAGTATCTGAAAAGAGGCGTGGGAAGACGTGGCTCCGGTGATTGCGTCGATGCTTCCCTGCCCCTGCCCCTCCAGAAGCTGGTTCGCGTAATTCCGGGTGTACTCATTGGGATAGGTTCCGTTGGAATGAAGCATGGTCTGCATATAGGCGTTGTCCCAGCTCTTGATGAATCCGCTGGCGTTTTCCGCGTTATACTCCACGGAAACAATGCTTCCGTCCTTCACCAGAATGGTGATAAACTCCTTCCAGCCGTGGCTGAATTCAGCCGCCTGGGCGGTGTAATATCCATCCTGAAGCCCCGCCTGGCTTCCGCAGCCTGCCAGCAGCGGCGCCGTCAGCAGCAGGCTGAGCAGTATGGCAGCAATCCGTTTCATTGGCCGCACGTCTCCTTCAAAGTAAATTTCTGCACATGGGCCTGAAGCGCCTCGGCTTCCCTGGCCAGGGAGCCGCTGGACTGCTCCGTCTCCCCCGCATTTTGCAGATTGCGGTCCGCGATGTCGGAAATGGCGGAAATCCGTTCCTCCATCTCCGCCAGGGCCAGCTCCTGCCCCTGCACGGCGGCCGCCAGCTGGTCCGAAATGGCGCTGATCTGGGCGGAGACGTCGGAAATCGCCTGGAGAGAACCGGCGGTATCGGCGGTCAGCACCACGCCGGTCTGGATGATGGCCTTGGTGTTGTTGACCATTTCCGTGGCGCTCTGGGCGGCCTCGGCGCTTTTGGCCGCCAGCTGCTTGACCTCGTTGGCCACAACGGCGAAGCCCTTTCCGGCGGCTCCGGCCCGGGCCGCCTCCACAGAGGCGTTGAGGGAGAGGATATTGGTCTGGAAGGCGATATCTTCAATGTCTTTCGCAATTTTTGTAATTTGCTGGGCATTGGAGCTGATATTGTCCATGGCGGAGGACAGAGCGGCCATCTGCTCGTTGGCGCTCTGGATGCGGCGGGCGATCTCCTCCGTCTGGGAACGGGTCCGGCCGCTGCTGTCTGTGACGTCGGCCAGCCGCTCCTTCACGTGGGTCACCTTGTGGACCAGCTCCTCGGTGGACTGATTCTGCTCCATGGACGCCTGATGCAGCTGGGCGGACTGCCCGCTGAGCTGCTCCGCCATTGCTGTGAGCCGGTCGGCGGCGGCCCGGAAGCCCAGAAGGGTTTCGTTCATGGATTGGGTGATGGTTTGCAGGCTGCCGCGAATCAGCGCGAAATCCCCCTTGTAGTCCACCTGGGGACCGGTGCGCAGGTCGCCGTCCGCCACATGGGTCAGCACCTGCTGAATATCCGATATGTACCGGTTTACGCTCTGGAGCGTATCGTCCAGGGTCTGCGTCATAACCTCCAGCTCATCCCCCGTGCGGACGGGGAGCACGTCCGTGTGCAGATCGCCGTTGGAGAGGGCTACCATCCGGTCCGTCACCCGCTTCACCGGGTGGGAGATGGAGCGGGCAAAGCGCAGAATCAGCAGCACGGAGACCATAAGGCCTGCCAGGGTGGCAAAGACGGAGACCAGCATGGCTCCGTTGATAAAGTGGCTGTAATCCGACTTGGGTATCTGAATGACCAGAGACCACTGGGTTCCCCGGATGGGAGAAAAGGCCACCAGCATCTTTTCCCCGTCAATGGGGAACTCCGCCGCTCCGGTCTCTCCGGTGGTAACCCGTTTCGCCGCGTCCCCGTTGCCGCCGCTGAGCTGGACCAGCGAGCTCTGATTGAGGGCCAGGGACTGATCGGGGTGTCCGGTGACAATACCCTCCCGGTTGACCATATAGGCCATGCCGCTTCTTCCCAGATTGATGCTGCTGATGACATCGTTCAGCAGGTCGTATTTATAGACGCCCGACAAATAGAGGGCGGTTTCGCCGTTTTCCTTCACCGGCATCCCCATTGAAATCCCCAGCTTCCCCTGATAGAGGGTGGAGGAATCAATGGTCAGATTGTCCGTCTCCTTTAAAAGGGAAAAGAAGCTGCCGCCCAGGCTGGCGGGAGCGCCGTCGAGCCCCTGCACCAGACGCCCCTCCAGGTCATACAGGGCGATGGTGTACAGCTCATAGATCTCCGCGGCCTCTTCCAGCACGGCCGCCCGTCCGGCTCTGGTGGCGGCGGCGTCCGGCAGGGGGGGCTGGGTCTCGTCCGGGTTGGGGACGGTCGCCGGCACCAGCCGGGAGTCGCCGGCAATGGTCATCATGCGGTCGGCCAGCATGTGGACGTTGGCCTCCACCGTCTTGGCCGACTGCCGGGCCATGGGCTGAAGGCTGTCCAGCAGGATGCTGTTGGCCAGAGACTGAAGGGACATGGCCATAATGATGCAGCATATGACCACCAAAGCCAGAATATTCAGTATGGTATTCCGTAAAATTCGCCTGTTCAGGCTCATGTTGGCTCCCCGTCTGGCAGGAGAGCCCCCGCGTTTTCCCGTCACGTTTCCGTCGCTCCTTTTCTGGATGGTTTTTGCTAATAGACAGCAGGAAAAGCCGCTCCTTCCATCTCGGCCGGAACCTGCATGCCGTGCCGGTTTGATGGGTGGTGGGCTTTGGGATTACTATACCATAGATTTCCGGTTATGGGAAGTATTTTTTCATTTCCGGCAGTGTATGTATTTTTCCGCATCTTGTCATTGACGAAACTGGGTCCATATGGTATTATGTCTAGGATTTTCTGACTTTTGAAGCGAGGCTGTGAGGAGAAAGCGGAGGACAGGCAGATGGAGTATGCAGAGGAAATTTTACAGGCCGGAGAGGGCGCGCCGGTTATGGAGGCGCACGAGCCCCACAGCGGCATGAAAAGCGTTCAGAATCTGGAGGCCGTCATCAACGAGGGCCTTCGTGCCGCTCTGCTGGAGGAGACTCCGGACCAGGCCCTGGAGGTGCTGCTGGAGCACCTGGGAAAGGCCCTGAACGGAGAGCGGACCTATATATTTGAACAGAACGAGTCCGGCGGCGACGACAATACCTATGAGTGGGTGGCCGGCGGGGTGGAGCCGGAACGGGAGAACCTTCAGAATGTCCCTCCGGAGGTGTGCGCCAGCTGGTACCGGAATTTCAGCGTCGGCGGGCACATCGTCATTCAGAACGTGGAGGATATTCGGGAGACGGAGCCGCTTCAGTATGAGAACCTGAAGCGGCAGGGCATTCAGTCCCTTGTGGTGGTGCCCCTGTATGACAAGAAGCGGATCATCGGCTTTTACGGCGTGGACAATCCCCCTGTGAAGTCCCTGGAATACGCGACGAATATCCTCCAGACGGCGGCATACTTTATCGTGTCCTCCCTGAAGCGGCGCAATCTGTTCCGGGAGCTTCAGAAGCGGAGCTACCTGGAGGGGCGGCAGAGCCTGGAGGGAATTCTGGAGGGAGCCAGAACGGGCATCTGGACCATCGAGCTGGAGGAGGGCTGCCCGCCCAGAATGTATGCGGACCGGACCATGCGGATTCTCCTGGGGGTGCCGGACAGCATCGGGCCGGAAGCGTGCTACCGGCACTGGTTTGAGCGCATTGAGCCGGACTATGTGGGCATGGTGGAGGAGGCGGTGCGGGAGATTCTGGAGGCCGGACGGTCCGAGGTGATTTATTCCTGGAATCATCCCAAGCTGGGCAAGATTTATGTCCGCTGCGGCGGCGTGCCGGACCGGACGTTTCAAAAGCCCGGCGTCTGCCTGAACGGATACCATCAGGACATCACGGAGACCATGGCGGTGCGGAAGAAGCAGGAGCAGTCCATCATGGAGCTTCTGGAACGGGTGAAGCGGGCCAACTCCGCCAAGAGCGAATTCCTCTCCCACATGTCTCACGATCTCCGCACGCCCATCAACGGCATTCTGGGGATGCTGGCCATTCTGGAGAAAAGCCAGGATGACCCGGACCGGCAGAGAGAGTGCCGGAGAAAGCTCCGCGTGTCGGCGGAGCATCTGTTGTCTCTGGTGAACGACGTCCTCCAGATCAGCAAGCTGGAGAGCGGGCGGGCGGCGGCGGTGTCGGAGCCCTTTGACCTTTGCACCGTGCTGGACGACTGTGTCACCGTGCTGTCCCCCCTCGCGGAGGAGCAGGCCGTCCGGCTGGAGCTGGAGACGTCCGGCCTGCGGCACAGCAGAGTCGTCGGGAATCCGCTGCACGTCAAGAAGATTCTGATGAGCGTCATCGACAACGCCCTGAAATACAACCGGCCCAACGGCTCCGTATTCGTCCGGGCGGAGGAAACCGCCTTTCAGGAGGGGACCGCCGTCTGCCGTTTCGTCGTTGAAGACACCGGAATCGGCATCGGGGAGGACTTCAGACAGCACATTTTCGAGCCCTTTACCCAGGAGCGCCAGGACGCCAGGACCAACTATAACGGCGCCGGGCTGGGCATGTCCATTGTGAAGAAGCTGGTGGACCAGATGGGCGGAACGGTTGAGGTGAGCAGTCGGACCGGCCAGGGAAGCGTGGTCCGGATCACCCTGCCCATGCGGGTGAATCAGGCCCGGGAGACGCGCCCCGAGAAGGAAGAGCGGAGCGATATTTCCGGGATGCGGGTTCTTCTGGCGGAGGACAACGAGATCAACTGTGAGATTGTGGAATTCATGCTGCGGGACGGAGGCGCGGAGGCTGTGACCGCCAGCAACGGGAAAGCCGCCGTGGACGCCTTCGAGGCCTCCGCCCCGGGAACGTTTGACTGCATACTGATGGATTTGATGATGCCGGTTATGAGCGGATACGAGGCGGCCCGGGTGATTCGGGGCCTGAACCGGGCGGACGCGAAGACGGTGCCCATCATAGCGCTGTCGGCAAACGCCTTTGAGGAGGACATCGCGCTGGCAAAGGACGCGGGGATGAATGAGCATCTGGCAAAGCCGGTGGACGTCCGCAGAATGTTTCAGGTTATGAGCAGGCTGAAAGAGCGTTAGGCGGCTGTATGGAGATGATACAAATTATTGAATACTGTGGAGATGGAAAGGATATGAACAACAAAGCCTTGCTGCGCTCTTTGAAAACCAGCATCGTGGCAGTCATCTGTTTGACGGTCTTCGTGTTTTCCCTCCTGGGGGCGTTTATTCACAATATGTGTGAGGGCACCATTGAGGAGATCGGCACCAACTACATGTCCGGAATGAACGAGCAGGTATCGCTGCACTTTAAGACGATTATTGAGCTCCGCCTGACCATGGCGGAGTCCATCGCTCACATTGCGGAGGGGGACGGGGATTCCGATTTCGGAACCTGGGAGGAAATTGAGTACGGCGCCAGAGCCCGGCATTTTCTGTGCGCCGCCCTGTACTCCTCCGACGGTGAAATTGAGATGATTTTCGGGGACCCCGTGACGCTGAACCACCCGGAACCCTTTCTGGAGAGTATGCAAAACGGAGAGCGCAAAGCGGCCTCCGCCGCCGGCAGCAGCGGCGAGGGCGTGATTTTGTTCGGCGTTCCCTGCAAATATCCCATGTCCGGCGGCGGCGAGAGCCTGGCGATTGTGGTGGGACTCTCCGCCCAGTATATGGGCGAGGTGCTGTTTCTGGACTCAGACAAGTCGCTGAGCTATTCCTTCGTCATCCGGAAGGACGGCAGCTATGTGGTGGGAAACGAAAACGACGCCCACAAAAACTATTTCACCAGGCTCTACGACATCTTTGACGGACAGGATGTGGAGGCGGAGACCTGCATCCAGCAGCTGAAGACCGCCATGGAGACCGGGGAGGATTATTCCGCGATTGTGAAGAACGGCGGATCGCGCCGCCATATATACTGCACCAATCTTCCCTACTGTGAGTGGTATCTGGTGACGGTCCTCCCCTTTGAGGGGCTGGACGACGCCATTTCAGGCATGGGGAGCCGCTGGCTCGCCATTGTCTACGCCGCGTCCCTGGCGGTGATTGCGATGCTCCTCTACATATTCCTCCGGTACCTGAAGCTGTTCAGAAACCAGGTGGCCGAGCTGAAGCGCATGAATATAGAGATGGACGCGGCGCGGAAGGCTGCGGAGCAGGCCCAGAAGGAGGCGGAACAGGCCAACACGGCCAAACAGGATTTCCTGTCCAGCATGAGCCACGATATCCGCACCCCCATGAACGCCATTATCGGCATGACCTCCCTGGCGCTGGACAGCACGGACGACCCGGAGCGCGTTCGGGATTACCTGGGTAAAATCGCCCTGTCCAGCAAGCACCTGCTGGGGCTCATCAATGATGTACTGGATATATCCAAGATAGAGAGCGGCAAAATGACGCTGAATGTGGAGCCGATGTCCCTGCGGGAGACGGTAGACAGCATCGTGAATATCATACAGCCCCAGGTGGCGGCGAAAAACCAGCAATTCACCGCCGATGTCCGGGAAATCCTCTCGGAAAACGTGTACTGCGACGGCGTGCGGCTGAATCAGGTGCTGATCAATCTGCTGGGGAACGCCGTGAAGTTTACCCCGGAGAAGGGCTCGGTCCGGATAACAGTGTATCAGGAGGCGCTGCCGGAGGACGGGGACCGGGTCCGCACCCACTTCCTGGTAAGCGATACCGGCATCGGCATGTCAAAGGAGTATCAGAAGGTAATCTTCGAGTCCTTCAGCCGGGAGGACAACACCCGCGTCCGGAAGACGGAGGGCTCCGGTCTGGGCATGTCCATCAGCAAGTATATCGTGGACGCCATGGACGGAACGATTTCCGTCCGCAGCGAACAGGGACAGGGCAGCGAGTTTCATGTGGTGCTGGATTTGAAGCGGGCGGCGGCGCCCAGCCGCAGGGCGTCGGAAGCCGCCGGCGGCTCCGAGGGAGCGGGGGATGTGGAGCTGAAGGGCAAGCACATTCTGCTGGCGGAGGACAACGAGCTCAACTGGGAGGTGGCCAGCGAGCTGCTCTCCGACCTTGAGCTGGAATTGGACTGGGCCGAAAACGGGAAAATCTGCGTGGAGAAATTCCGGAAATCCCCGGTTGGATTTTATGACGCAATTATCATGGATGTCCGGATGCCGGTTATGGACGGCTACGAGGCCACTGCCGCCATCCGGGGGCTGGACCGGGCGGACGCGGACATTCCCATCATCGCCATGACGGCCGACGCCTTTTCCGAGGACATTCAGCGGTGCCTGGAGTGCGGCATGAACGACCATCTGGCAAAGCCCATTGATATTCAGGCGGTTACCTGCAATTTGAAGAAATATCTGAAATAGAAGAGACGCGGACAGAGCGGTGTTCCCGGCCGGATGAGGCAGAGGACACCGCTTTTGTGACCCTGTATTCATAACGGGGGCGTGGCGGATGGCCGTGTTCTTCGCCGGACGCAAAGACGCTCCGCACCCGGTTTTTTGGAACGGAAGACGCGGAATGGGCCGGGCGGGGGCGGAGACCTGTCCACGGAAACAGGTCTGGAGAAGATGGAATCAGGAAACGGGAGGGCATACGCCCTCCCGTTCTGCATAAATATCCGGATGGTGTTCCGGCGCTGGCCGCCGGAGCCCGTGAAAAGGGTCAGTCCTTCGCTCCGCCGGAGAGATTTTTGCGGACCTCCGCCTCAACCACGGAGATGGGCAGTTTTTCCGTCTCAGCCCACAGCTGGTCGAATTCCTTCATGCCGCCGGCCTTGACCTCTTCCCATTCCCTGGCAAAGTCGCCGTTGACAATGTGATTGTACTGCTCTTCAATAAAGGCCCGCATGGCGCTGTTGTCGACCATCTTGAAGCGGGACATCTGCCCGTACTGGCTGGTGCGGCTGTGAAGGGGAAGCTGCTTGAACAGACCCATGTCGGCCATCTTCTCCATCATGACCATGGGTTCCTTGGACATGTACATCTCCGTCAGAATGGCCTCCGCAGGCAGTCCCTTCTCGTGGAAGAAGTCGAAGGCCGTCACCAGGACGTTCATAATCAGCGGCCAGATTGCCTGCTCGCTCATCAGGTCCAGATAGGTCTCGTCGTTGAAGGTAACCTCAATGGCGCCGGCCTTGGTGGAGCCCAGGGCCTTGGCCAGACCCACGGCGATCTCTTTGGCGTGGCCGGTGGCGTCCTGATTGACCACGACGAAGGTGGGGAAGCCGGTTCCGTTCTCATAGGTCTCCCGGACCCCCTTGCCAATCATGCGGGGGGCCACCATGATGACGTCCAGGTCGGCGGCGGGCTTGATGAATCCATAGGTGATGTTGTAGCCGGAGGCGAAATTCAGCGCCGCGCCGGGATGCAGGTTGGGCGCAATCTCCTTTTCATAGATTTCCGGGGCCACCTCGTCCGGCAGCAGCAAAAAGACGATATCCGCCCGCTTGGCCGCTTCGGCAATGGAACAGGTCTGGAAGCCGTCCGCGTTGGCCGTGTTCCAGGAGGAATCATGAATGCTGCCCACAATGATGTGCTTCACGCCGGAATCCCGCATGTTCAGCGCCTGGGAACGGCCCTGATTTCCATAGCCGATGATGGCGATTACCTTGTCCTGAACTGCCCCGATATTCCCGTCCTGATCGTAATAAACCCTGCCCATAATCGTCCTCCTCATAATTTTCACATTGTGCGGTAAAAGACATAAGACATCTGATGTTTAAATTATAACAGGATTCAGCATTTTGTCAATCCCCTTTTTTCCGGTTCTAAAAATTTCCGGAAACGGCAGCATGCCGGAGGCGGGGCCTCCGGCATGCTGCTCACCGCTCCAGCGGTGGTTTCTGGATTTTGTAGGCGGCGGCCCACTGCTCTGCGCTTTTGCGGATGGCCGCGGAGGCCGCCTCCTTGTCCCGGCAGAGGATGGCCCGGCAGATTTCCTCGTGGTCCGACATGGCAATCTGAGGATTGAGGTTGATGGAGACGGCGATGGTCTCCGAGAACAGCTCGTTCAGCGCGCTGCCCAGGCTGATGAGAAACGCGTTGTGAGTGGCCAGCAGAATCTGATTGTGAAAGGCGACATCGTCGGAGGCCTCCAGGGTGTTGGCCTGGTATTTCTCCCGAAAGGCCTCCAGGGCCTTTTGGATGGCCGCCAGATCCGACTCCGAGGCCGCGTCGATGGCCAGGGCGGTATAGGCGGTCTCAATCGTGCGGCGGAAGACCTGGAGCTCTTCCGCGCTGCCGTCGTTCAGATACAGATGGGACAGCATGACATTCATATAGCCCTGTTCCGGGCTGGCGCTGATAACCGTGCAGAGCCCTCTGCGGATTTCCACAACGCCCAGGGCCTCCAGCATTTTGACGGCCTCCCGGACGCTGCTTTTGCTGACCATCAGCTCCCCGGCAATCTGCGCCTCCGTGGGCAAGGGGTCTCCGGGGCGCAGATCCTGTTCCAAAATCATCCTCTCGATGGATTCCATCACCTGACGGGATAAACTTTTCCGCTGCTGCCGTGCTGCCGGAACCTGCATGAAATCGCCTCCCTGTTTTAGTTGTGTAGGGACGGTCTCCCTGCCTCCGCCGCTTCGCCGGCGTCCCGGACCGCGGCGGACGGATGCTCAGAGCGTGAGTCAGATTTGATAGATATCACTCAGTTTAACATATTTTTCCGGCGCGGACAACTGTTTTCTTGAAATCGGTCGTGTCCATTCGCGCATTTTATCAGGATGGGGTGCGGGAGACGGGCCTCTGTGCCCGCCCATTCTCTAAGTATACCGGGGTTTCGGCAGACGGGCCGGCGTCCGGCGGGGGGAACGCCGAAGACTAGTCCCACACGATTTCCAGACACGCGAGGTGCTCCGGAATGGGGGGGACCCGGGAATACATGCCGAGGGTATCAGCCTCGACCTGAATGACTCCGTCCGAGCACAGCCATTCACAATTTACAAATGCCTCCAGTTCGGCCGGTAGAACAGCCCCGCAGACCACAATTGCGTCTCCCACCAGCTGACATGCCTCGTCCCCGCCGCGTTTCACAATTGCCGTGTCATCGTGCAGGGCAACGCGGACCCATGCGGTTTCAGGCATGGATTCCACTTTTTTCAGGACATCCCACAGCTCGGAGAGGGTGGGGCGGCCATATCCCCATTGGTTTGGGGCGATGGAGTCCTCTTCCGTATTCCCGCTGAAAAATTCATCAAGGGTCAGCAGGGGAAGGCGTCCCCCGTTTTCCGCCAGGATTGCTTTTAATACGTTCGGTTCTATCATCGCTGCCGGCCTCCTCCGCAAATTTCAGTTTAGCAATTCCATGATACCATGGGCCGTGTCTTCCATCAAATAAAATCTGAAACCGTCCCTGTCCGGCACAAAAGGCAAAAGGAAGCTTGAAAATGCGGCGGGGGAAGCGTTATAATAGAAGGCAAGTAAATTTAGGAGATTTTACCATGAATTTAACCATACCAAAGATTCGGACCATCCGGGAGCAGGTTTATGAGGGCATCAAGACCATGATTATCAACGGACAGCTTTCCCAGGGCGCCAGGGTCCAGGAAACCGAGCTGGCCGAGCTGTTTCAGGTGAGCCGCACGCCGGTCCGGGAGGCGCTGAACATGCTGAAGGACGACGGCCTGCTGGACTCCGGCAGCGGGAAGGGCCTGTTTGTCAAGGCGCTGACGCCGCTCAATGTAAAGGACATCTTTCAGGTGCGCAGCCTGCTGGAGCAGTTTGCCCTGAGGGAGGCCGTCTCCAGACTGACGCAGGAGGAAGAACGGCATTTTCTGACGCTGCGGAGCCGCTTTGAGGCGTTTCGGGTCTACAGTGATATGGAGGAATACGTTCAGCTGGACAGCGAGCTCCACGACAGCATCATCCTGTATTCGGGCAACCAGTTCCTGCGTGAGCTGACCGGCCGGGTGTACAATGTTTTGCAGCCCGTGCGCCTGTTTTCGCTCCACACCCGGAAGCGCTATGAGCATTCCATCACGGAGCATATCGGCATCATTGACGGAATCCTCGCCAGGGACCCGGACCGGGCGGCCTCCGTTTTGCAGACCCATCTGGACGAAGCGGAAAAGGGGGTCCTGTTCCTGCTTGAAAACCAGGCGTCCCCGTGACGGGGCCCCGCAGGCATGTTGAAATACCATGAAACCGAATGAAGCCGTGCCGTGGCTGTGAAGACAGCTGCGGCACGGCTTTTGTCTGCTTTGCACAAAAAAGTGGGGCGCAATTCTGTGGTTCCTCTCTTGACGGAACAAAACAAAAAATGTATTATGAATTAAAAATACAGAATTAGTACGATAGAACGAGAGGAGGAGCCTATGGAATTTCAGCTTCCATACTACAAGGGAACCCTGCCGCTGCGTGTTCCGGACGAGAACCTGAAACACGTTCTGGTGAATCACGCGGACCGCTTCCGCAGCGGCCGCGGCCAGGCGGACATTGTCCGGGAGGCGCTGAAGGCGCCCATCGGAACGCCGCCGCTGTCGGAGCTGGCCAGGGGAAAGCGGCGGATTCTGGTCATTACCTCGGACCACACCCGCAATATGCCCTCGGGGATTACCCTGCCGCTTCTGCTGGAGGAGATCCGGCGGGGGCAGCCGGACGCCGGAATTACCATTCTCATCGGCACCGGCCTGCACCGCCCCACAACCCGGGACGAGATGCTGGAGCGTTTCGGGCCGGAGATTGTGGAGCGGGAGACCATTGTGGTCCACGACGCCTTTCGGGCCGAGGAAATGCGGTATGTCTGCCGCCTTCCCTCCGGGGCGGAGCTCAGCGTCAACCGTCTGGCCCTGGAGAGCGACTTGATTGTGGCGGAGGGCTTTATCGAGCCCCATTTCTTCGCCGGGTTCAGCGGAGGCAGGAAAAGCATCCTGCCAGCGATTTGCTCCAAGGAGACGGTGAACGAAAACCACTCTGCCAAAGCCATTTCCCACCCCAACGCCGTCACCGGCGTTCTGGAGGGAAATCCCATTCATGAGGATATGGCCTGCGCGGCCCGGAGGGTGGGGCTGGCCTTCATTCTGAATGTGGCTATGGACGCGGAGAAGCGGATCGTTGCCGCCTTTGCCGGGGACTGCATTGAGGCCCATGCCCGGGGCTGCGCCTTTGTCTCGGACATGTGCGGCGTGGACCGGGTTCAGAGCGACATTGTCATCACCACAAACGGCGGCTATCCCCTGGACCAAAACCTGTATCAAACCCCCAAGGGGGTTTCCGCCGCCGCGGCCTGCGCCGCAGAGGGGGGCGTGCTGATTCTGGGGGCGTCCCTGTGCGACGGCATCGGCGGAACCAATTTCGAGAAGCTGATGCGGCTGGGCTCGCCCCAGACCATCAAGGAGACCATCGAGGCCATTCCGCCCAGGGAATCCATTCCGGAACAGTGGTGCGCGCAGATTTACGCGGAACTGATGCTGCGGCATCCCATCATCATCGTCACGCAGCACATGGACCTCCGGGAGCTGGAACATATGGGTTTTCTGGCGGCCCGGAGCTTTGACGAGGCGCTGAGCACGGCCTTCCGGCTCAGAGGCGGCAGCGCATCCGTGACCGTCATTCCGGACGGCGTATCGGTCATTGTACGAAAACAGGAGGAGGAACCAGCATGAGCGAGAGAAAACTGGCAGTTCAGGTGCAGCCAAAGGACAATGTCGCGTCCATTTTCGCGGAGGTTTCCGCCGGGGACACCGTGGAGGTCATGGCCCGGGACGGCAGTCTGGACGCGGTTGCCGTCCATGAGGACATTCCCTATGGACACAAGGTGGCGCTGGCGGACATTCCCGCTGGCGAAACGGTCTGGAAATACGGCGAGTCCATCGGCATTGCCACCAAGGACATCAAGCGGGGGGACTATGTGCATGTCCACAATCTGGACAGCGCCCGTGCCCGCGGCGATTGGAAGGAGTGAGGTCATGGAACACACTTTTTGGGGTTATGAGCGGCCGGACGGGAAGGTGGGGTCCCGGAATTATGTGGCCATTGTTCCCAGCGTGGTCTGCGCCAACGAGGTGGCCCAGGCCATCGGCAATCAGGTGATGAACTGCCGGCCTCTGCTGCATCACCAGGGCTGCTGCCAGCTTCCCCCTGATTTGGACCGGGTGACGGACACCCTGGTCTCCCTCATCTGCCACCCCAACGCCGGCGCGGCGCTGATTGTCAGTCTGGGCTGCGAGGGCACCGACGTGGACCGGCTGCTGGAGGCCGCCGGACAATCCGGAAAGCCCTGTGATATCGTCCGGATTCAGGAGATTGGCGGCATGGCCAACGCCATTGCCGACGGCATCAAAAAAGCCCAGCGTCTGTCCATGGCGATCTCCGGCATGCAGCGGAGGGAAACCGATCTGTCCCGCTTCGTCATGGGCATCAAGTGCGGAGGCTCCGACGCCACCTCCGGCCTGGCAAGCAACTGCGCCATCGGCTATGTGGCGGACAGGATTGTGGACGCCGGCGGCACGGTGATGTTCGGTGAGGTGACGGAGTTCATCGGCGCGGAGCACATCCTGGCGCGGCGGGCCCGGACGCCGGAGGTGGGGGAGAAGATTCTGAAAATAGTCTCGGACATGGAGACCCGGGCCAAATCCCTGGGCTGCGACATGCGGAAGGGCCAGCCCACCCCCGGCAACATCAAGGGCGGCCTGAGCACCATTGAGGAAAAATCCCTGGGGGCCATTATGAAATCCGGCTCCCGGACCATTGAGGGCGTGCTGGATTACGCGGAAATGAGCGCGGGGCGGAAGGGGCTCTGGATTAAGGAGACGCCGGGCCGGGAGATTGAAATTCTCACCGGCATGGCCGCCGGCGGGGCCCAGTGCATTACCTTCTCCACCGGCCGGGGCGCGCCTCAGGGCTTCCCCATTCTGCCGGTCATCAAAATCTGCGGCAACCCCCATACCTATGAGCGGATGGTCAACGACATGGACATAAACGCCGGACGCGTCATCCTGGGGGAGGCGAGTATTGAGGCAGTGGGGGAGGAGCTGTTCCAAAAGCTGCTGAAAACCCTCTCCGGAGAGCAGTGCAAAGGGGAGACCATTTACTACAGCCAGTCCATGGACATCTACTGCATGGGACCGGTCATCTGACGACAGTTCTGATTAAATCTGTGCTTTTTCACAAAACGCAGGATTTATGTTTGTCGATTCGCGGAATTGACAGCAGCAGGAGAATGGTCTAAACTATAGATATAAGACATCCGATATCTGATGAGTTTAATTGAAAAAAGGGAGGAATTTCTATGAGCAAAATCAACATGAGCTCCGTGGACTTCGAGACCATGATTATCCACGCGGGACAGGAACACGACAGCGCCTATGGCGCGCTGGCGACGCCCATTTACCAGACGTCCACCTTCTGCTTCGACACGGTGGAGGACGGCGCGGCGAAGTTTGCCAAGCAGGTCCCCGGCTATCATCCAGTCTACTCCCGCAGCGGCAACCCCACCACCCGGGCCTTTGAGCTGAAATGCGCCTGCATGGAGGGCGGCGAGGACGCTGTGGCCATGGCCTCCGGCATGGGCGCGGTGGGCTCCGTGGTGCTGGCGTTTCTGAAGCCCGGCGACCACGCCATTTTTGACGACTCGGTCTATGGCGGCACCAATTTCGTGTGCACCACCAATCTGCCGGAGCTGGGCGTGGAGATTTCCCGGGTGGACACCGCCGACCGGGAGGCCCTGAAGGCGGCCATCCGCCCCAATACCAAAATGATTTATTTTGAGACCCCCAACAACCCCATGATTAAGGTTACCGACATCGCGGCGGTGAAGGTCGTGGCCGGCCCCGACATCCGGGTGGTTGTGGACGGCACCTTTGCGCCTCCTCCCCTCCAGTACGCCCTGAAGCTGGGCGCGGACATCGTTCTGCACTCCATCACCAAATATATCAACGGCCATGGGGATGCCCTGGGCGGCGTTGTGGTGGGCTCCGCCGCCGATATGGCCCTGGTCCGCAACAACTGCATGACCAAGATCAACGGCTGCCCGCCCTCCCCCTTCAACAGCTATCTGGTCCTCCGGGGCATGAAGACCCTGGCCCTGCGGATGGAGCGGCACTGTGCCAACGCCATGGTCGTCGCCAAATATCTGGAGAGCAGCCCCTATGTGAAGCATGTCTACTATCCCGGCCTGGAGAGCGACCCCGGTCACGAGCTGGCCTGCAGACAGATGGAGAACGGTCTGTTCGGCGGAATTCTCAGCTTCGAGCTGAAGGACGACGTCAAGGGCCTGAGCAGCTTTGAGGCCGGCAAAAAGCTGCTGAACAGCCTGACCATTCCCGCCATTGCCGTGTCTCTGGGCGACCCCGACACCCTGATTGAGCACCCCGCCAGCATGACCCATGCCGGCGTCTCCCCCGAGGCCCGTCTGGCCGCGGGCATCACCGACGGACTGATCCGCCTCTCCGTGGGTCTGGAATCCGCCAGGGACCTCATCAACGACTTTGAGCAGGCCTTCGCCGCGCTTTAACGGCGGCCTCGGGCCAAGGAGAGCGCTGCGCTCTCCTTGGCCTCTTCCCTGCGGGAAGAGGCCGAATCCCTTTGCAATACCCATGTGACCAATGAGAGTTCAAGCGATATTGTGTGAATAGGGAGACAATTATGGAAAACAAAAACAAAAAAATGTATGGCTTCTCAGCCTTTGCCCCCCTGCTGATCTTCCTGGCTATTTACCTGGGCGCAGGCATCTTTTTTGCCTGTATGAGCTATGGCGGAGATTCCTTCAAGCAGATTTCCCGGGTGTTTGCCCTGCTGATTGGCACGCTGGTCTGCCTGTGCATGGGCGGAAAAGAGCGGAACCTTGAATACCGCATGGACGCCTACTGCCACGGCATGGCCAACGCGGACACCATGATTATGATTATGGTCTTCCTGCTGGCCGGCGCCTTCTCCGGCGTGGCAAAGGCCATGGGCGGCGTGGAGGCCACGGCGAACCTGGGCCTGTCCCTGGTTCCCCAGCAGTTCCTGATGGCGGGCATCTTCCTCATTTCCGCCTTCATCGCCACTGCCATGGGCACCTCCATGGGCACCATTTCCGCCGTGGGCCCCATTGCGGTGGCCGTGGCGGAGGGCTCCAGCATCAATATGGGCGTAGCCATTGCGGCGGTGCTGGGCGGCGCGATGTTCGGTGACAATCTTTCCATGATTTCCGACACCACCATCGCCGCCACCCGGGGCGCAGGCTGCGAGATGCGGGACAAGTTCAAGATGAACGGCCTGCTGGCGGCGGTCAGCGCGCTGATTACCATGGTGATTCTGACCCTGACCAGCGGCTCCGGCCAGCTGGAGGGCGTTTTCGAGTACGACATCATCAAGGTGATTCCCTACATCTTCGTTCTCCTGGTGGCCCTGACCGGCTGCAACGTGTTCATCCTCCTGCTGGCAGGCGTCGGCGTGGCGGGCGCCATCGGCATCGCCACCGGCAGCATCAATTTTGTGGAAATGGCTCAGGGCGCGGTGTCCGGCATGTCCGGCATGTACGAAATCGTCATTGTGACCCTGATGATGCGGGGCATTTCCGGCACGGTCCGGGATCTGGGCGGCATCGACTGGATGGTTGAGAAAATGACCAGCAACGTCAAGAGCCGCCGGGGCGCGGAGCTGTCCATGGCGGGCATGGTCTCCGTGTTCGACCTGGCTCTGGCAAACAACACCATTGCCATCATCATGGCCGCGCCGCTGGTGCGGGAAATGGCCGCGGAGCACAACATCGCCCCTAAGCGCGTGGCCTCTCTGCTGGACATCTTCTCCTGCATCGTGCAGGGCGTCATCCCCCACGGCGGTCAGATCATCCTCTGCATCGGCCTGACGGAGCTCTCCCCCTTCGCCATTGCGGGGCATAACTACTATGTGTTCATTCTCGCCGCGGTCACCCTGTGCACCGTCATCTTTGGTCTGCTGAAGACCAGGGAGGAGCGGGAGAATATTCCCATGTATGACGCCGAGACCCACGACGTCATCTTAAAATAATTACCACTCTCTCCCTTCTTGTTCAGGGGCAGTGCCGGCAGGCCGGTTTGGCCGCCGGCATTGTCCGTTTCAGGGCCGCCTCTGCGGGGGAACCCATGGGTGAACGGGGAGAGAGGGCCGCCGGAGAGCGGCGGCGGGCTGGGGCGGAAACGCTCTTCGATGTACGCGCATACGGACTGAAAGACTGCCGGGGGGTGCGATGATGGATTTGAATACCAGCCGCTGCTGGGCGGAAATTGATTTGGACGCGCTGCTGGAAAACGCCCGTACGCTCCACGGGCTCATTCCCGGGGGCTGCCGCCTGATGCACATTTTAAAGGCGGACGCCTATGGACACGGGGCAGTGTCTGCCGCCCGGGTTCTGGGCGGGGCCTGGCCGGAGGACTGGATCGGCGTGGCCTGTCTGTCCGAGGCCCTGGAGCTGCGGGAGAGCGGAAACCGGCAGGAGATTCTGATTCTGGGCTTCACGCCGCCGGAGGCGGCGGAGCTGCTGGCCCGGCAGGGCATTACGCAGACGCTGCTTTCCCCCGGGTATGCCGGGGCCCTGGCCGCCTGCGCCGGGGCCGCCGGCGTACAGGTGTCCTGTCATCTGAAGGTGGACACCGGCATGACCCGCATCGGGTATTCCGGCTATGGCGGGGCGCTTTCCTCTGCCATAGAGGAGGCCGCGGCGGCGTACCGGATGCCCGCGCTGAAGGTTACGGGAATCTACACCCACTTTTCCAGCTCCTACGGCTCCGCCCCGGAGGACGTGGACTATACCCGGACGCAGTTCAGCCGGTTTCTTGCCTTCTGCCGGGCGCTGGAGGAGGCGGGCATCCCGCCGGGGCTGCGGCACTGCTGCAATTCCCCCGCCGCCGTCAACACGCCGGAGTACGCCCTGGAGCTGTGCCGGGTAGGGACGGTTCTGTACGGGCTGCTCCCTGACAGCGCCATGGTGCGGCCGGCCTCCTTCCGGCCGGTTATGACCTGGAAGGCGCGGGTGGTCCAGCGGCGTACCGTCTCCCCGGGAACGCCTGTCAGCTATGGCCGCCAGGCCGCGGCGGAGGACCCCATGGAGCTGGCGGTGATCTCCGCCGGCGACGCCGACGGCTACCCAAGGTCCCTGACCAACCTGGGCCGGGTCAGCATCCGGGGGCAGATTTGTCCCGTGGTGGGGCGGGTCTGCATGGACATGTTCATGGCGGACGTCTCCCGGATTCCGGAGGTCTCCGAGGGGGACGAAGCGGTGCTTCTGGGCGGGACGGGGCCCGGCGCAGTCCCCTGCCGGTGGCTGTATGGCCCGCTGGGACTGGGGCCCAGCGCCATCACCTGCGGCGTGCGGGGCCGGGTGCCCCGGATTTACCTCCCGCGGACCTGAAGCCCTCCGGCAGAGTTTACTGAAACAGAAAAGGGACGTCTCTTCGGGGACGTCCCTTCCTTTTGAGCCTGTCTGCGCTTTTGCGGCCCGCGGTTCCGGCCATCCGCCGGCCCGGGGGAGGGGAACCGGCCGCTTGACGCGTCCGGTTCACGGACAGGACGCCGGACAGCGCCGCGTCCGGAACCTGCGAAGAGGCGGACGAGGCGCGGAAAATTCCGGCGGAATGCCCGGGATGTGAACCGGGGCCGGTTGCGCGGGAGAGAATTCAGGTGTATAATACGGTTGATTCCGGAGAGGGACACGCTTCGATTCCGTCAGAAATGGAGAGCCGCAGATGAATTTAACCGTGACCGTCAATCAAAAACAGCTGTTGGACGTTCTGCTGAACGTGGGCCTCATCCGGCCCGTGTTCATCTGGGGCGCGCCGGGCATCGGCAAATCCGCCATTGTGCAGGAGTTCGCCGGCTCTCTGGGGCTGGAGTGCGTCTCCCTGCTGGGCAGCCAGCTGGCCCCGGAGGACATCATCGGCGTTCCCCAGATTCAGGATGGCTTCAGCCGGTTCTGTCCGCCCCGGACCATTGCCCGGAGCGAGCCCTACGTCCTTTTTCTGGATGAGCTGAATGCCTGCTCCACAGAGGTGCAGAAGGCCTTTTACTCCCTCATCCATGAACGCCGTGTGGGGGAATACCGTCTCCCCGAGGGCTCCATTGTGGTGGGGGCGGGAAACCGGGCCCAGGACAACGCCATCACACGGCCCATGTCCTCCGCCCTGGTAAACCGGATGTTTCATGTGGAGCTCACCGCCAGCCCCCGCCTGTGGCTGGAGTGGGCGGCCCAAAACGGGATTCATCCCTACATTTACGATTACATTTCCAGCCGTCCGGACCACCTGTGGGCCAGGCCGCCCAAGAGTGAGGAGCCTTTTTCCACGCCCCGGTCCTGGCATATGCTCAGCGACGCCATCCGCAGCTATGGCCCGGACATCGGGGAGGAGGCCCTGCGCGTGCTGGCGGCGGGGTCCCTCAGCCCCCAGCACGCCACCCAGTTCATGGCCTACATCCGCCAGGTGCGCAGCCAGTATGCCCTGGACAAAATTCTCTCCGGGGAACAGCCCTGGCCCGCCGGTCCGGAGGAACGGGACGTGCTCTACTTCCTGGCCCAGTCCCTCCGGGCCCGGCTGGTCAAGGAGCTGCCCCCTGAGCGGAGCAGGCTGAGCGGCGACAGCCGCGCCCTGGTTCTCCAGGCCAAGGACCGGCTCACCGAGCTGGCGGACCTGAGTCTGGAGATTGCCCGGATGGCGGTGACCCCAGAGGACGGAAGAGAGCTGCCCGACTGGTTTGTGGTGGAGCTCTTCCGGGACCTGCCCCGGCTGGCGGACAAGCGCAACGGGTGAGGGCGGCATGAAGGGAAAACAGAAGAAGGTCAACCCGGCCCTGGAGGCGTTTCAGGCCGGGCGGGGGCTGGTGAAGCAGAATCCCGTGCTGTCCCCTCTGATGGAGCGGGTGGACCTCCATTTTGACGACAGCTACCCCATGGCGAAAGAGGACTGGGCCTGGGTGACCTCCGACGGGCATATCTACGCCAACAGCCGCCGCCGGGCCGCGCCGGCAGAGTGGGCCTATGTGCTGGCTCACTGCCTGCTCCACCTGGCCCTCGGCCACATCCGGGAGGACCGGGAGCGGGATCCTTTCTGGAACGCCGCCTGTGACTGTGTGGCCGTCCGGTATCTGGCCGACCTCCGCGTCGGCGCGCCCCCGGGGGAGCTGGCCGGGACCCCGCCCTCCAACGCCCGGGAGGAGGAAGCCCTCTGCAGCTGGCTGAGGGAGCACCACTCCCCGGACTATTTCCGCTTCTCCACCATGAGCGGAGGCCGGGCGGACATGGTCTGGAGGGGGGAGGCCCGCCGCTGGTGGAGCGGCCCCACCGACTGGAGGCAGCTTTTTGCCGAGAGCCTGCGGGACGCCCTCCGGACGGCGGTGGACTACGCCGGAGGCGTCCGGATCCAGGCGGGGGAGCACAAGAAAATGGGCCCCATACAGCGGGCGCAGGAGTGGTTCCTGTCCAGCTATCCCCTGCTGGGGGGCGTGGCCGCGGGCTTCCGGCTGGTGGACGACCCCCTGGCCGTCCAGCGGATGGACATTCCCATTGCGGCTATCTCGGTCCATATGCGGGAAATTTACGTCAACCGGGCCGCCGGCCTCACAGAGCAGGAATGGCGCTTCGTCCTGGCCCACGAGTATCTCCACGCCGCCCTGTGCCACGAGCAGCGCCTGGGCAGGCGGGACCCCGAGCTGTGGAACGCGGCCTGCGACTACGTGATTAACCAGTGGCTCCGGGACATGGAGGTGGGCCATATGCCCGAGGGGCTTCTCTTTGACCCGGAGCTCAGCGGCCTGTCCGCCGAGAGCGTCTATGATCTGCTGGCGGCCAACCTGCGCAAATACAGGCGCATGGCCCGGCGGGACATTCTCTTTGGTCCCCCTGATTGGCAGGGGTCCAGGGACTTTGTGGACCTGGACGCCTGGTGCCGCTCCGCCATTCAGCGGGGGCTGGACTACCACCAGGTCCACGGGCGGGGCTATCTTCCGGAGGGTCTGGTGGAGGAGATACGGGCCCTGTCCCAGCCGCCCATCCCCTGGGACGTGAAGCTGGCCCGGTGGTTCGACGAACGCTTTGAGCCTCTGGAGAAGCGCCGCACCTATGCCCGCCTCAGCCGGAGGCAGACGGCCACCCCGGACATCCCCCGGCCCTCCTGGCGGGTGGAGGAGGCGGCCCGGGCGGGGCGGACCTTCGGCGTGCTGCTGGACACCTCGGGCTCCATGAGCCGCAGTCTGCTGGCCGCCGCCCTGGGGGCTATCGCCAGCTACAGCGCCGCCCGGGACGTGAACCGGGTGCGGGTGGTCTTCTGCGACGCCGCCCCCTATGACCAGGGGTATATGGAGGCGGCGGATATTGCCGGCAGCGTCAGGGTCCGGGGCCGGGGCGGGACGGTTCTCCAGCCGGGAGTGGAGCTGCTGGAGCAGGCCCGGGATTTTCCCCGGGAGGCCCCTCTGCTGATTATCACCGACTGCGAATGCGACCGGCTGAACCTTTATGGCCGGGACCACGCCTTTCTGGTGCCCCGGGGGAAAAGCCTGCCCTTCCCGCCCAAGGGCCCCGTGTTTTATCTGGGGGACTGAGGGCCCGGACAGGCGTCGGAATTCTATAAAAAGGAGAATGAGGGATGAAAAGGAAAATCGGTTTTGAGGCGGAGCGTCAGGAAAACGGCGGGAGCGGCGTCCGGCCCGCCCCTGAGAACACCATTGCCGGGCCCAGAAAGTCTCTGGTACAGGTCTATTTTCCGGCGCGGGGCATGAACCTCGCCTACTACAACGACCGGTTTGACCTCCATGAGGGGGATATCGTCTTTGTGGACGGCAAGCTGGAGGGACTGCGGGGTCAGGTCACAGATGTGGAATACAGCTTTAAAATCAGGCTCTCCGATTACAAGCGGGTGATCGCCATGGCGGACACCCATATCTCCGGCGAACTCCATATGGCCGGTTCCTATCTGGCGGCCTTTGACCCCGGAACCATCCCCTATGAAAAAGTGATTACCTGGTTCAAGGCCCCTGACAGGGAGGACGACGTCTATGTATCCGGCAGCGGCGGCCGGGGCTTCCGGCTGGAGGATCTCAGCGGGATGAAGGCCGGGGCCGCCATGGAGGACCGGGGACATGCCTATTTCATGGAGAACCGGGTGGTCTATCTCTGCCTGGACGGGGGCCGCGGGCGGGGAATCGTGGAGGGTACCTCCGCCTATGAGCTGGAATTTGATTACGGCGGCGGCGAGATTAAAAACCTCACCTGCGGCTGCTATTGCGTCTATCCCTGCAAGCACGGCGTCGCCGCTATGCTCCAGCTGCGGGAGACGCTGAAGCTGCTGGAAGAGAAGTACGGCTTCGACTGGAATCAGGGCGGTTACGCCGCGGTCATCAGTCAAAGCACGTTCCACGACTTTGTCATGGAGGGAAAGACCGCCGGCAGTCTGGTGTTCCGGTAATTCCGGAGTCTGCCCCCCGTTCCGCTCTCCGGCCGGCGGGCCCTCAAAAACAGCCCGCTGGCCGAAGCGCCCCCGCCCCTGACGGCGGTTTTCCGGCGGCGGTCAGTCCGTCTGGGAGTACTCAAAGCTGGCACAGGGGTCCGTGTGCTGAAACAGGAGACGGTCCCCCTGCCGGAAGCGGCAGCGCACCTCCGCCCGGAGGCTCTCGTGTATGGTGCGCTCCATGCGGCCCTCCACCGGAGCCCGGAGGGGCTGGCGCTGTTCGTTCAGCAGCTCCGCTTCCAGGTGGTACTTTCCCTGACGGATGGCCGCGCCGGAGGAGGACCAGGCCTCGATACGGGCCCCCCGGTAGGTGGCCAGGCGGTATTCCCGGCCCTGGTACAGCACGGAGCAGATACAGCCGGTGAAGCTGCCCACAGGCAGGGGAATCGTCGCAATGGCAAGCATCAGACTGCCCTGCTCCGCCCCGTCCCAGACGCACTGCGTCCACAGGTATCTGCTGGGGAAGGAGCGGCCCCGGTCCGTCTCGATATAACCGATTCCATCGGTAAAATCCAGACGCTCACCGTTCAGCTCCAGCGTTCCGCTCAGGGAATGGCCCATGCTGATGACGCCGTGGGAGCACTGCATCCCGGCGAAGAACCGGAAGGGCCCCATGATGTCGGAGCGCAGGGGGGTAAGGGGACCGTATCCCAGGGCGCCCCGGAGGGAAAGGCCCTCCCGCCGGATATGGAGCTCCATGCCCCGGCTGCCAAAGCTGCACTGCCCAACCTGCACCTGAAGGGGCCGGCGGGAGACCTGGGCCTCCGGGTACTCCAGCCACCACGATTTGCCGCCGGAAATGACCTGAAGAGAGGCGGTCCGGCGTCCCTCCCTGTCGATATGGAAGGCGGGAATCAGCGCCAGCGTCTGCCCCTGCCGGTTCTGGTGCTTGAAATACCAGCCTTCAAAATAGGGGCCGGTTTTCCCTGTGCTGCGGAAAAAGTTCATGATTTATCACCCCGGGTTCAGTGTTCCCTGAATCCGGGGATTTTATAGTCACCGCACAGGCCGTAAAACGGCCTTGCGGTGGACTTCATAGCCGGCACAGGGGGTTTTTACCTTACCCGTCAGCGGCTCCGCCGCTGCTTGAAAATCGGTATCTGCCGGTTTTCAACTGTGCTGACTATATATGGATGCGGGCCTCATTCCTGCCGCGAATGTCTGGGCAAAGCGTATGGGCCCCATTCCGTCTGGGGCGTCCGCCGGAATGTCCGGCAGCGCCCGCCTCGCCGCAGAACAGAAGGGGACCGAAGGCTGTGCCTTCGGTCCCTTTGGCCGGACTGCTGTTTGCCCCGGCGGCGTCCCTGCCGGAGGGGAATGTTGGAAGGAGGGAGGCGCGCCCTATGCCATTCCCGGCAGGGGCGGCGTCCGCCGGAGAATCACCCGGCCAAAGCAGGCCAGGGACCGGCCTCCCGCGGCGGTGAGAATCACGTCCGCGTCCGACCGCTCCCGGTTCAGGGAAAAGAGGTAGACAATGCCGGCCCGGTCCTTGTGGTACTGCTTGCAGAAGATGTCTCCGTCCACGCAGAAAATGCCCACATCCCCGGATTTCAGGGGGTCCCTGTTCACGTAGACCACCGAGCCGTCCTCAATCAGCGGGGACATGGAATCCCCCTGAATCCGGACGGCGAACTCCGCCCCCGGGGGCACGTCCCCCTTCACGGGGATGTAGTCGAAGTCCGAGCCGAAGGCCGGGGCCGCGTACCCCGCCGCCGCAGGCGTGCGGTACAGCGGAATCATCCTGGGCTCCGCCGCCGACGGGGAGGCCTCCGCCTCGTCCCGATAGGCTCGGAGGGCGTCCATCAGGGCGTGAACGCTCTCCCGTCCCAGGGCGGACAGCTCCCGATACTCCCGCAGCAGGGTCCGTTCCCGGTGGGTCAGCACCTGCCCGCCGGACTGGAAGCTGTCCTGAAACAGCTCGTTGGGGTCCGTGTCCAGACAGTCGAACAGGCGGAGCATGATGTCCTCTTTAGGGAAGCTGACGCCGGTCTCATAGTTGCCGATGGCGGAGGGCGAAACGCCCAGGCGCTTTGCCAGATCCCCCCGGCTCAGGCCCAGCTGCTCCCGCCGGGCCCGGACGCGCGTGCCAAATCTCATGGAACCGTCCTCCTTTTTCATGCTCTCATTGTATCAGCATCCCGGGCCGCTGTCAAAGATTTTTTACAAGAATCTTGTAACTCCCTCTTGACACGATAGAACGTCTGTGCTATTATAGGCCGTGTCGACAAGAAACCTGTGAATTCACAAGCGAACCAACAAAGAATGTGGCCTGTCCGGATGCCGCTCCGGCCAGGCAGTGAAAATCGGAGAAGCAAGAAAACGGAAGCAAAAAATCGGAAGCAAAAAAACACGGCGCACCGGCCTCGGTTGGGGAGGGAGGCGCAGGCAAAAAATTGGCCGCAGACCCGGCAAAGCGGATCGCGGCCAAGGATGAAGAAATTCCTGTTAGAGTGTATTTCCGCCCTGGGGCAAACATGCCGGGGCGGCGGGAAGTTTCAGGGTTGGAGTCAGCAGGCAGAATCCGTCTGCTTCGGCAGGCATGCGCCCAAAACCGGACCGCGCAAAGCGACCGCAGGCCGGAGGGGGGACGGGGGTGCCCGGACTGAAAAGCCGGAACAGGCGGACAGAACCGGTGGTTCAGCCCCCGCGCGTTCCCCTCCGCCGCGAGTCCGGCGAGCCGCGGCGGAAAACGAAAAAATTCCCACCATCGTGCAGTTTTCGGCAGAGCCGGAAAGGTCACAATGGCAGGAATTTTTGAGCTGGAGTCAGCAGGTATCATCAATTTTTCCGGAATGCCTGGACCCAAAACCAAACTGCAACCCAGCAGAGCGGTTGCGGTTTGGAGAGGAGGAGCAGCGGAATGAGTGCGCTCTGAGTTTTGAAAAAAGTCGGAGCAAGCGATATGCAGCTTGCTCCGACGTGGTGGAGGAGGGTGGATTCGAACCACCGAAGCCGAAGCAACAGATTTACAGTCTGCCCCATTTGACCGCTCTGGAACTCCTCCGTATGAAATTGGAGCTGGTGGACGGACTCGAACCCCCGGCCTGCTGATTACAAATCAGCTGCTCTACCAACTGAGCTACACCAGCAGTTCCAACAGCAGTGTTTATTCTAGCAGAGGAGGAGCAATTTGTCAACAGAAATTTTCACATTTTTTTGATTTTTTCAGGAGAACAGGAGGGAAGTCCTTGGAACAGGCTTCAGGCCGCCGGAGACGGCCGGTTTTGCGCTGCACGCTGTGCGGCCGGGAAATTGTGAGAGGTGAGGAATATTGGGTCTGCAACGGGTGCCTGGCCTGCCGGGAGTGCCTTCCGGAGCTGGCCCGGCGGGAGCTGGCCCCCTGCCGTGAAATTCGGGGAAGGGAGAGGGCGTTATGATGAGTTTGGGGGAATTGTCGGTCCAGTACCGGGCCGCCGCCGAGGCCATTCATGGCCGCATCACGGAGCTGCGGGGGCTGGAGCGGACGGAGCAGGACCCGGACGCCCTGTTTCGCCTCCGCCGCCGCATTGAGGCGCTGATGCCTCTCTGGCGGGAGGCCCGGGAGCTGGCCGGTCTGACGGCCCGCTATTACGACAGGAGCTATCACAAGAATGAGAAGTATACCCTTTGACCCCGGGGCAGAACACAGGGACCCGGCGGCCCGCCGGGCACAATGGGAACAGGAGGGATGAACGCCATGAGAAAACCCCGCTCCGACAACCGTTTTGACACCCGCTCCAGCGAGTGGGCCGGGGACCTGACCGTCTGGCTCCGGGCCAACGCCCCGGACAACAGCGAACAGCTGGAGCGCCTGCGGCGAAACCTCCGGCGGGCCAGGGAACAGGAGCTGACGCCCCGGCAGAAACAGATGCTGGAGCTCTATTTTGACCAAGGCATGAACATGCCTCAGATTGCCCGGGCGCTGGATCTGAACCGGTCCACCGTCTCCCGGACCCTGCGCCGGGCCAGGGAGCGGCTTTACAGGTGCCTGCGCTACACGTTGTGAGTTTTGTGGGATGGAGGGAGAAAAACGGCGGACCGGGACGATGAATTGGGCGTTTTTGCCTGCGTTTGCCCCTTGCGGTTTTCTCCGGAAGCGTCTATAATCAGACGTAAATACACACCGGCGCCGGCAGGGAGCGCCATTTGGGCTCCGCGGCGGCCCTGACAGCGCTGGAGTCCGGTTCCGTCAGGCAAGGCCCTTTGGAAATCCGCGTGCCTGCCTGATGAGAACGGCTCTATGGAGGATTGCTATGCTGTACAATTCCATGCACAACCCCTGGCTCCGGATTCTGTTTGCCGTGCTGGGCGAGCTCCTCGCCGCCGCGGCCATGAACCTGTTCATTGTGCCGCTGCAGCTGTACGGCGGAGGCCTGATGGGCCTGTGCCAGCTGATCCGGTCGCTGATTCAGTCCGGCATGGGCGTCAGCTATGACTTCGCGGGCATCCTCTATTTTGCCTGCAACATCCCCATTCTGCTCTTTGCCTACAAGACCCTGGGCCGGACCTTTGTGGTCAAGACCATTGTCTGCACCAGCGCCTATTCCTTATTCTACAGCATCATCCCGGTGCCGGCGGTCCCCATTGTGGAGGACTATCTCACGGCCTGCCTGCTGGGGGGCATTCTCTGCGGCGTTGCCAGCGGCATCGTGCTGACCTGCGGGGCCAGCGGCGGCGGGCTGGACATCGTGGGGCTGTGCCTGAGCAAGCGGGGGAGCCGCTTCACCGTGGGCAAGTTCTCCCTGAGCTTCAACGCCGTGCTCTATTCCGCCTGCCTGCTGCTGTTCAGCCCGGAGGTGGCTATTTACTCCGTGATTTACAACTTCTTCACCTCTATGGTTCTGGACCGGATGCACCAGCAGAACGTCAATGTTCAGGCCATGATTTTCACCAAGGAGGACGAGACGGCGGTGGCCCGGTTCGTCATCGAGAAGCTGGGCCGGGGCGTCACCTTCTGGGAGGGCACCGGCGCCTATTCCGGGGCCGGCATCCATGTGCTGACGGTGTGCCTGTCCAAGTTTGAGATTGAGGAGCTGATGCGGGCGGTCCACGCCATGGATGAACACGCCTTTGTCACCGTGCAGGAACATGTCCGGGTGTACGGCAATTTTGTCAGGAAGCTGGGATAATTCAATTAGGAATTAGGAGTTAGGAATTAGGAGTTAGGAATTAGGAGTTAGGAATTAGGAGTTAGGAATTAGAAGTTAGGAATTAGGAGTTAGGAGTTAGGAATTAGGAATGATTGAAATGATGGAACAATTCCTCATTTCTCATTCCTAATTCCTAATTTTTATGGAAGTGCCGCCAGACGGCCTCGGCGGCGGTCCGGGGCACCACGGCGGCCAGGGCGTCCGCGTCCGCCTCCCGGATGGCCCGGATGGTGCCGAAGTGCTTCCGCAGGGCCTCCCGCCGCTTGGGGCCCAGGCCGGGGATGCCGTCCAGGGCGGAACGGGTGGCGCTTTTGCTGTGGCTCTCATGGTGGAAGGTGATGGCAAAGCGGTGGGTCTCCTCCTGAATCTGACCGATCAGGGAGAAGACGGCCTGCTGGGTGACGATGCCGATCTCCCGTCCGTCGGGGGTCACCAGGGCCCGGGTCCGGTGCCGGTCGTCCTTCACCATGCCGAAGATGGGGATGCGGACCCCAAATTCCTCCGTGACCCCCAGGGCCGTCTGGGCGTGGGTGACGCCGCCGTCGATGAGGAACACGTCCGGCAGGGGCAGGAATTTCTCGTCGCCGTCGGCGGCCCGCTGGAGCCGCCGGCGGAGCACTTCCCGCATAGAGGCGTAGTCGTCGGGGGTTCCCTCCAGCTCCTTGATGCGGAAGCGGCGGTAGGCGCTTTTCAGGGGCCGGGCGCCGCTGTAGACCACCATGGAGGCCACGATGTCGCTGCCGCCGGTGTTGGAAATGTCATAGGACTCCAGCCGCTTCGGCGGGGCGGGAAGGTCCAGCATTCTGGCCAGCAGCTCCAGAGTATGGGCCACCCGCTCCTCCGCCGTGGTGGCCCGCTCCGCCTCCTCGGCGGCGTTCCGCTGGGCCAGGCGGCGGAGCTCCTCCTTTTCCCCCCGCTGGGGGACGTGGACCCAAACCTTGTGCCCCGCCCGCTTCGTCAGCGCCTGGGAGAGGCTTTCGCAGTATCCCTCGCTTTCAAAGGGCAGGAGAATCTCGTGGGGCAGAATGGCCCGGGGCAGGTAGTACTGGGCCGTCAGGGCGGAAAGCATGTCTTCCTGGCTTTCCTCCATGGGGGAGGAGAACAGCTCCGTTTCCCGGCCCGCCAGATTGCCCTCCTCCATGTGGAGAATGGCGTAGCAGCATTTTCCCGCCCCCCGGTACAATCCCCAGATGTCCGTATCGGCGCAGAGCCCGGCGATGACCGTCTGCTTTTTGCTCAGGGCGCTGATGGCGTTGATGCGGTCCCGGAGCACCGCCGCCTGCTCGAAGTGCAGGGCCTCCGCCTCCGCCTCCATCTCGGCGGTCATGTCCCGGAGCAGCTCCCTGGACCGGCCCTCCAGCATCTGGACGGCCTGACGGATGCGGCGGTTGTATTCCTCCTGCGTCTGGGCCGGGCGGCAGAAGCCGTCGCAGCGGCCCATGTGGAAGTTCAGGCAGGGCCGCTCCGCCCCGATATCCCGGGGGAATTTCCGGCTGCACGTGGGCAGCCGCAGGGCGGAGAGCACCGCGTCCAGGGCCTGGCGGGTCTCATACCGTCCCCCGAAGGGCCCGAAGTATTTCGCGCCGTCGTTGGCCCATTTGTGGACCATGGAGAACCGGGGATAGGACTCCCGGGAGAGGCGGACGAAGGGATAGCCCTTGTCGTCCTTGAGCAGGATGTTGTAGCGGGGCATGTGCCGCTTGATGAGGGAGTTTTCCAGCACCAGGGCCTCAAACTCGGTGGTGACGAAAATGGTGTCGAAATGGTCGATCTGGGACACCATCTGCCGGGTCTTGGCGGTGTGGGAGGCGCTGTCCTGGAAATACTGGCTGACCCGGTTTTTCAGCTTCTTGGCCTTCCCCACATAGATGACCTTCCCGGTCCGGTCCATCATCAGATAGACGCCGGGGAGCAGGGGCAGGTCGTTGGCCTTTTCCTTCAGTTCATCCTTTGTCATGGCGTGCCTCCCTTCCGTCGGGATAAAAAAACCGCCCTGCGCTGACAGGCAGCACAGGGACGGTTTCCATCCAATTACTCACCGAAGTTGTCCTTCACCAGCTCTGCCAGAGCGCTGACAGCTTCCTTCTCATCTGTGCCGTCGGCAATCAGCATGATGGGGGTGCCCTTCACAATGCCCAGAGACAAAACGCCCAGCAGGCTCTTGGCATTGACGCGGCGGTCCTCCTTTTCCACCCAGATGCCGCTCTTGAATTCATTGGCCTTCTGGATAAAGAAGGTGGCGGGCCGGGCATGCAGGCCGACCTCGTTGTTGACGGTGACTTCCTGTGTATACATATTGCAGCTCTCCTTTTCTATGATACCAGATTGAAGCGAACAGCATTCTGTCACATTATTGTACTAACATCATAACCGCTTTTTTCCTTGCCGTCAATGGATAAATTGACAAACATTTGAGAAAAAATTCAGGCAAGAAAACGTTCTTTTGGTAGTTTAGACCATTCAGGTTGATTATTAAACCGATTACCTTCCAGTTTTTTAAAAAATTTTAACTAATTTTGGTGTTTTTACCCCGCGGACAAACATTCCGGGATTTTGTGCCCCGGACGCCGGAGGGAGGGAGCTTCCGCCGCTCCGGGGCTGCCGGTTCCGCGCAACTTCTGCTTTTTCCATAAAAGAGGAGAAAACCGGCGGGGCCTCTGCTTACTGGTATGCGGCCAACGGCCCCCGTATGCCGCCGGACAGGTCTGTGTTTCTGCAATAGAGGCGGCGCGGGGCTGGCATATGTGTTCCGTAAGGAGCCGGTTTTTCGCAAAGCGGAAAACGGAGCAAAAGATCGGATGCGCTTCCTGAAAGTTCCTTGGCTGTACCGGAGAAGAGGGGAGACAATAGTCCTGTGGATTCACTGGGTGTCACGGTGCGACACAAACGCGGCGGACGCCGTGTGAAGGGAGAGGATCCTTTTGAAAAGAAGACTGAATCTTTTGCTGACAGCCCTTCTGCTGACCCTGGCGCTGACCGCCTGCGGCAGCGATATGAGCCGGAGCGAGGGAACCGGAGGCGATTGGAACGATTCCGCCGCCGGAGACCGGAACGGCGTTTCCAAGGGGGAACGGAATGACGGTGTGTTTGGCGGAAACAGCAGCCGGAACCGGAGCGGAACCAATGCCGCCAACGACCGGACCGGCAGCATAGGCGGCGATTTAGCGGATGACGCCCGGGATGCCCTCACCGGCGCCGGGGACCTGGTGGAGGATGCCATGGACGGCGGAGCTGTCCGGCAGAACCAGGGCGTTGACTATAAACAGATGGTCCGGAACGGCCAGGTCCATGACCGGGATGGAGACCTGACGGATATGGAAAACAGCGCAACCCCCGGCAAAACGCATTTCTAACAGCAGTTTCAAAGGACAGACAGACCGCCGGGGCGGTTCCGAAAGGAGCGGCTCCGGCGGTCTGCCGCTGTCCGGGATAATGATGATTGTATCCGAAAGGGCTTTGTGTTATGCTGGAATCAGAAAAAAGGAGGGACGGCCATGTCTCAGGACTTCCATATGCGGACCATCGCCCGGGTCCGCAGCGATTTTTCCAGCAAGTTCGGCGTGCCCCGTCAGAGCGGTCTGGTGGACGCCCTGGAGGCGGCGGTGGTGTTTGAGCCGGAATACCGGAACGCCGCCGCCCTCCGGGGTCTGGAGGGCTTTTCCCATGTGTGGCTGGTGTGGGTCTTCGACCAGGCGGTTCGGGAGGGCGGGGAGAAATCCTGGTCTCCCACGGTGCGGCCTCCCCGGCTGGGGGGCAACGCCCGGCTGGGGGTCTTCGCCACCCGGTCCCCCTTCCGGCCCAATCCCATCGCCCTGTCCGCCGTGGCGCTGACGGGGATTGAGGAGACGGCGGACCTGGGGCCGGTGCTCCGTATCCGGGGGGCGGACCTGATGGACGGCACCCCCATTCTGGACATCAAGCCCTACATCCCCTATGCCGACTGCGTGCCGGAGGCCCTGGGGGGCTTTGCCGCAGAACCGCCGGACCGGGAGGCCCTGACGGTGGAGTTCCCGCCGGAGCTGCTGGAGCGGGTGCCCCCGGAGCGGCGGGAGGCCCTGCGGGACGTGCTGGCCCTGGACCCCCGGCCCCGGTATCAGGAGGACCCCCGGAGGGTCTACGGCTTTTGCTTCGCGGGGCTGGAGGTCAAATTTTCCGTGGAGGGGACCGTCCTCCGGGTGCGGGACGTGGAGGAGGGCTGAGGGGGCTGTTAACCGGTGCTGCCGGGCCCCACATTTCTTCTACCGGCTACCGGCAGAACACCCTGTGGGGCCTGGTCCCCTGACCAGGCTTTCCCCGGGAGCGCCGGAGCTTCAGAAGGGGGCACAGCCCCCGCAGGGGGCCCGGCTCTGTCCCGTCCCCCGAAGGCATGGAGAGCCCGAAAGAACGGGAGGGGACAGAGCCCCTCCCCTACAGGACCGGCCCGATGTAAGGCCCTTGTACCGGCGGGCCGCCGAGGGCGGCGGCCCCTACATCATGGTCCTGTTATAAAATGCGCCAGCGGACGCCTCCGCCGGGATGCTTCCGGTTGACGGCGGGGGCGGCGCTGTGCTATACTGAGACGACTGCACGGAACCACAGTCCCCATACAGATACAGAGATACACAGATACCACAGAGACACAGATACAGAGAGGAATGAACTTGAGTATGTTTGGTTTTTTCCAAAAGAAGGGCAAGGCGTCCCTGTCTCCGGCGGAGCGGCTGGAGGACTGCCGCCAGAGGGGAGACGATACGGGTCTGGCCCGTGCCTGCTACGACCTGGGTGTGGAGCACATGGAGCGGGGAGAGCTGGAACGGGCGTTTCTGCGCCTCAGTCAGGCGGATACCATTTACAGCGCCCGGGATGAGATTTATGAGGCCGTGGGCGACACGCTGACCGACGACTGCTCCGACCGCATTGGACGGCTGGAGGAGGCCCCCCTGCTGCTGAACGAGGTCATCGCCGGCGTGGAGGAACGGGCCGAGGAGCTGGGGGAGGACGGCTGCTGGATCTGGAGCCTGTTCACCCTGGCCCGGATGGGGAAGCTGGGGGACCGCCTGGCGGTTCTGCCGGGCTGCCAGGCCCTGGGCCGCCTGGACGAGGCGGCGGAGATCGCCCTTCACTCCTTCCGGGGGGAGCTGCCGGAGGAGGAATTCCAGCGCATGGACGTCATCTATGAGCGGGTTACGGAGATGGAGGACGACCCGGCCTATTTCCGCATGAACGGGGAGATTCCGGGCCCTTGCGGCCCCTTCCAGGCCTTTGATCTGGAGGGAACCCACACGCTGACGGAGCTGAGCCTGTATCTGGAGGCCTGCAACTCCCGTCTGGACCAGGCCCGGAGCCCCGAGACCGGTCTCATTCCCTGCGCCCTGCTGACGGGCTACTACTGCCGGACCGCCGATGGAGAGCTCCGGAAGATTCCCCAGGTCCGGGCGGAGCTGGAACGCATCTGGAGCGACTATGAGTTTTTGAAGGCCGGCCCCAGCTGGGACGGCATCGCCGCCCGGCTGGAGGCGTACCGGGAGCTGGACCTGCTGGCCTGAGCCGGGAAGGGGAATGGAAGATGCTGCGTCCTGATTTGACCGGCGGCGGAGTACATAAATAGGAACCCCCCGGCAAAGCCGGGGGTTCTTCATAGACGGGCAAAGCCCTATGTTACCAGCGAGCGCGTCCCGT
>ERZ808051.266-NODE-266-length-65515-cov-10.457043_pt1 | contig 65515 bp, 54 predicted proteins | sample MGYA00380199_ERZ808051 | MGnify/ENA primary metagenome ERZ808051 (study PRJEB31490, sample SAMN06133391) | mouse gut metagenome | isolation source: J11 | host: mice | place: China: Chengdu | collected 2015-05 ... | reverse complement strand
AGAGGTGTCAAAAAAAGATGAGGAATTGTTCAGTGCCTTGGGAGTAGACCTATTACGTAATTAGTTCCGTTTTTGTGTCTCAACAAAAGCTCCCACTTTCATATTCATGTCTGCTTCTGTTGTTTGCATAAATTGTTCCTCATACTCTTTTGCTTCTCTTTTTGTTTTGAAACCTCTTTTGCACTTTTGTTTCTGCCTGCCCGTCCAATCATTGTAACGGAACATACAATACCAAGTTCCTCTCTGCTCATCCTTATAGACTGACATAAAATCTCCTTTCCTTTCAGGACAGTCTGCGGTTTGTCATATAATCAGTCCCGCAGAACTGCCCTCAAATTTGCTTTTCGTTTCAGCCACATATGCTATCTGAATGATATGCCGACCTCCTGTTACGCTGTTGTCACTCCACTTTGATACCCGTAAAACTTCTTATCCCAATATGCTCTGGGAATCTTGCCTGACACGACAATATAGCCGCTATCTTCCAGTTCTTTGTTCAACTGTCTGATAATCTTATATGCGTGTCCCTTAGAAACGCCAAGCATATCAACGACATCCTGTGCCGTTACCATATAATTGTTATTCATCTACCTCCCTCCTCCTGCACTGACGCTGTATATTGTCAAGTTTTTATTTTTGTATTTTAATTTATCTTGACTTGTTTCCTATAATAAATCAATACAGAATATTTGTCAAGATAATTTTGTTGAATTTATTTTTATCTTGTGATACTATTGTATCTATAAGAAAAGAAATGTATTTATGAGAAGCTATTTTACACCGTTCATCTGATAGAAAGGAATTTTAAGCATGAATTTATATTCGCAGGACATCATCAAAAATGATTTTCACTTTAGTGTTGCAACCTATGGCATTAACCGCCGCACCCACGAAGAAACGCTTTCTTCCACTTATGATGATAAGAATACGCACAAAAACGGTACTGCCTATTTTATAAAGAAAGCAGCTATCCATACCGGCATTATGGAAATCCTTGATTATGATATGCCTGAAAAGGAATCTGCTATTGTAGCATTTGAGAAATTGAAGTCTGTTTTGCCATTGCTCGGCATCGACTGCCCCTTTGACAAAGAAACCTTCAATTTATATTGCTGCGAAAACATACCAAAAGATATCGAGACTTCTGCCGGACAAATCATGCCGATATTGCAGTCCTGCTTTGAAGAACATCCGGCACTGTCTTATCTGTATCCTTTATTTCATATGGTAATGCGTTCCTGCTATCAGCAAGCCGGAAAATCAGCCGATGCGGGGCTATTCCAAAGCGCAAAACTATTATCCGAAGAAGTCAGCAGTCTTGAAACTTTATATACGCAGGCAAGAAATTATTTAACTGAGGTTGCCATAGAGCCGTCAAAACAAGGCTTACAGTTGCCTAGCAGTGCAATAGCTGAAATATACCATTCCTATTGCCTGTATGCCAGTAAGCAGGATTTTCAATCGGATGCATTATCCACTATGGAACTGAAAAACAATTTTCTATCTGACATCCGTGCCCAAAAAGACAGTTGCAATACGCAAAATTGGACAGAATATCTAAATCATGCCTCCAATCTTATTACAGATAATGCAATCGGGAAATACCCCATTACGTCATTCAAACAGTTCTTATGTATAGGCATCCGGCTGTTTCTTGAAGATGAACTCGTTATCAAAAAATGCAAACTATGTAATGGATATTTTCGTGTGAAGTACACTTCCAACCAAGAATACTGCACAAGAATATACAGAGACACTTCCACTACCTGTAATGAGTACGCCAGCCGGAAATCCTATAAGGAAAAGTTATTCAGCCACCCGATTCATACGGAATTTACTAAATCATACAACAGACTGTATGCCCGCATCCGCAGAGGGAAACTCCCTGCTGACACACCACTCATGGATCAGTTAAAGGCACTTCATGACGAATATACCGAAAAATATGAGAACACACACCAGAAAGACCGCGAAGCTGTATGGAAAGAATACATTGAAAAGAATAAAGAATTGCTCAAGTTAGATTCTTCAAAGAATTAATGCACAAAGCAAATGTTGAGTTATCGTATAAGGCTAAATAGTTATCTGCTAGAATCTGATAACTATTGCGCTACACTCGTTTCTTCAAAATTAGCGAATTTTTGTTATCATTCTGTTATCACGGCTTATCAATTCCATCAAACATCGAAAAAGGACTCTCCGAGAAATCTCGGAAAGTCCCATAAATTCAATGAATTTTCAATTACTCAATGATTGTAGCAACCCTTCCAGAACCTACAGTACGACCACCCTCACGAATAGCAAACGTAAGCCCCTGCTCCATAGCGATCGGATGGATCAATTCGATCGTCATCTCTACGTTATCGCCAGGCATGCACATCTCTGTGCCATCTGGAAGATTGCAGACACCAGTAACGTCAGTTGTTCTGAAATAGAACTGAGGTCTGTAGTTGTTGAAGAACGGTGTATGACGTCCACCTTCATCCTTTGTCAGAACATAAACCTGTGCTGTAAATTTCTTGTGGCATGTAACTGTGCCCGGTTTTGCAAGAACCTGTCCTCTCTGGATCTCTGTTCTCTGAATACCGCGGAGAAGCGCACCGATGTTGTCACCAGCCTGAGCCTCGTCAAGAAGCTTGCGGAACATCTCGATACCTGTACATACAGTCTTCTTTGTCTCCTCGCTGATACCAACGATCTCAACCTCTTCGTTGACATGAAGTGTACCACGCTCAACACGGCCTGTTGCAACAGTACCACGACCTGTGATCGTGAAGATATCCTCGATCGGCATCAGGAACGGCTTATCTGTCTCACGAACAGGATCAGGAATGTGCTCATCAACTGTGTTCATCAGCTCGATGATCTTGTCGCCCCAATCGCTGTTAGGATCTTCAAGAGCCTTCAAAGCAGAACCCTTTACGATCGGGCAGTCAGTGAACTCATACTCCTCAAGCTGCTCTGTCACTTCCATCTCAACAAGCTCGATTAACTCAGGATCGTCAACCATGTCGCACTTGTTCAGGAATACAACGATCTTAGGCACACCTACCTGACGAGAGAGAAGGATATGCTCCTTTGTCTGTGCCATAACACCGTCTGTTGCAGCAACAACAAGGATCGCGCCGTCCATCTGTGCAGCACCTGTGATCATGTTCTTTACATAGTCAGCATGGCCCGGGCAGTCAACGTGTGCGTAATGTCTCTTCTCTGTCTCGTACTCAACGTGAGCAGTATTGATCGTGATACCACGCTCTCTCTCTTCCGGAGCCTTGTCAATGTTCTCAAAATCTGTAGCTACGTTACCAGCGACTCTTGCAGCCAACACCTTTGTGATCGCAGCTGTCAGAGTTGTCTTGCCATGGTCAACGTGACCGATTGTACCAATGTTGCAATGGGGTTTGCTTCTTTCAAATTTAGCCTTTGCCATTTTAAAAGTCCTCCTTAAAAAAGTTAATATTCATTACATTAGTTTCATATTGTATAAAACTTAACCCAACTGTTTTCATTATAGTAAAAACAGTTGGATTTTTCAAGCATTATTTGCTAAAATGATGCCCTGAAAGTCAATTATTTCGCTTTCGCTGCCAGAACCTTCTCCTGCACAGACTTGGGAACCTGCTCGTACTTCTCAAAGAACATCGAGTAATTTCCGCGTCCCTGTGTCTTGGATCGAAGATCTGTTGCGTAACCAAACATCTCTGCAAGTGGAACATAGCCTCTGACAATCTTTCCGCCGCCAAGATCATCCATACCTTCAATACGTCCGCGACGTGAGTTGATGTCACCGATCACATCGCCCATATACTCCTCAGGCATTGTCACCTCGACCTTCATGATAGGCTCAAGCAACACCGGAGACGCCTTCTGCATTGCCTCCTTGAATGCAAGGGAACCTGCGATGTGGAATGCCATCTCGGAAGAGTCAACCTCGTGGTAGGAACCGTCGTACACGTTTGCGTACACGCCGACTACAGGGAATCCGCCAAGGATACCTGCATGAGTTGCCTCCTCGATACCTTCTCCGATCGCCGGAATGTATTCCTTCGGAATCGCACCGCCGACCACACTGGACTCGAACTTGTAGAGTTCTTCGCCATTTGCATCCATCGGAGCAAATCTGACTTTACAGTGACCGTACTGTCCGCGTCCACCTGACTGCTTCGCGTACTTGGAGTCAACCTCGACTTCTTTCGTGAGTGCCTCCTTATATGCAACCTGGGGTGCACCGACGTTCGCCTCGACCTTGAACTCGCGCAGAAGTCTGTCCACGATGATCTCCAGATGGAGTTCACCCATACCTGCAATGATCGTCTGTCCGGTCTCCTGATTCGTATGAGCGCGGAAAGTAGGATCTTCCTCGGCAAGCTTTGCGAGCGCCTCGCCCATCTTGCCCTGTCCCGCTTTTGTCTTCGGCTCGATCGCAAGCTCGATAACCGGCTCAGGGAACTCCATGGACTCGAGGATCACCGGATGCTGGTCGTCACAGATCGTATCGCCGGTCGTAGTGAATTTGAATCCGACTGCCGCCGCGATATCACCAGAGTAAACCTTATCCAGCTCCTGTCTCTTGTTTGCGTGCATCTGTAAGATACGTCCCACACGCTCTTTCTTACCTTTTGTCGCATTCAGCACGTAGGAACCGGAGTTCATCGTGCCGGAATATACTCTGAAGAATGCAAGCTTTCCGACAAACGGATCCGTCATGATCTTAAATGCGAGTGCCGAGAACGGCTCATCGTCTGAGGAGTGTCTCTCAACCTCGTTTCCATCCAGATCAGTACCCTTGATCGCCGGAATGTCCGTCGGTGCCGGCATGTAGTCAAGGATCGCATCCAACAGCTTCTGTACACCCTTGTTCCTGTACGCGGAACCACAGCAGATCGGAACAGCCGTACACTCGCAGGTTCCTTTTCTGAGCACTGCCTTGAGCTGTTCTACCGTGGGCTCCTCCCCCTCGAGGTACATCATTGTCAGATCGTCATCCAGCTCGCAGATCTTCTCCACCATCTCTGCGTGGTAAAGTTCTGCATCGTCCGCCATATCTGCAGGAATCTCGCCGATCGAAATGTCATCTCCCTTATCATCGTTGTAGATGTAAGACCTCATCTCCATCAGATCGATGATCCCCTTGAAATCATCTTCCTTGCCGATCGGTATCTCAAGAACGATCGCATTCTTGCCCAATCTCGTACGAATCTGTTCTACCGCGCTGTAAAAATCAGCACCCAGGATATCCATCTTGTTGATAAATGCCATTCGCGGTACGTTGTAGGTATCAGCCTGACGCCATACGTTTTCTGACTGCGGCTCCACACCGCCCTTTGCGCAGAAAACACCTACTGCGCCGTCAAGCACACGAAGGGAACGCTCAACCTCCACCGTGAAGTCCACGTGACCTGGTGTGTCGATGATATTGATGCGGTGCTCCAGTGCACCGTCCTGTGGCTTTGCGTTTTCCTGATGTGTCCAGTGACATGTTGTTGCGGCTGATGTGATCGTGATACCTCTCTCCTGCTCCTGCTCCATCCAGTCCATGGTCGCAGTACCCTCATGTGTATCACCAATCTTATAATTAACACCGGTATAGTATAAGATACGCTCTGTAAGAGTAGTCTTACCAGCATCAATATGCGCCATAATACCGATGTTTCTGGTTCTCTCTAAAGGATATTCTCTTCCAGCCAAAGTTCTTCCTCCTTAAAAAATCTCGAAACGATAATGTGCAAAAGCCGGGGATTTTGCGCACATAACATGTATAACTAGAATCTGTAATGCGCGAAAGCCTTGTTTGCCTCTGCCATTTTGTGCATATCTTCTTTTCTCTTTACTGCAGCACCCGTGTTATTCGATGCATCCAGAATTTCATTTGCAAGTCTCTCTTCCATGGTCTTCTCGCCTCTCTTGCGCGCGAAAAGTACCAGCCAGCGAAGACCCAATGTCTGACGGCGCTCCGGCTTTACCTCGAGCGGCACCTGGTACGTAGCACCACCGATACGTCTCGCCTTGCACTCAAGCATCGGCATGATATTGTTCATAGCCGTCTCAAATACGTCCAGCGCCGGCTTCTGTGCCTTCTCCTCTACTCTGGAAAATGCTCCATATACGATCTTCTGCGCTACACCCTTCTTACCGTCTAACATTACGTTATTGATCAGCTTAGTGACCACTTTGTTACCGTAAATAGGATCTGCTAATACATCTCTTTTTTGAATATGTCCTTTACGTGGCACGATTCTTCCCTCCTTAATTACTGATAGTATGACCGCCGCTACAGCGGACTGTACACTACTTGATTAAATCAACGGTACTCACATTATTAAAACTTTGTGTTCGTGCGGTTTTCCATTCTAACCTTACTTCACTGTATTCCTATATGATAAGGGTATGAAATCAGAATCCCAACACTAATTAGTTTTTTGTGGTACGAGGCAGTAAATCCTACTTACCTGCTTTTGGTCTCTTAGCTCCGTACTTAGAGCGAGCCTGCTTTCTGTTAGCAACTCCCGCGGTATCAAGTGTACCTCTGATGATATGGTATCTTGTACCTGGCAAGTCCTTAACACGTCCGCCCCTGATCAGTACAACACTGTGCTCCTGTAAATTGTGTCCCTCTCCCGGAATGTAGCTTGTTACTTCCATACCATTGGAAAGACGAACTCTGGCGATCTTTCTGAGCGCTGAATTAGGCTTCTTCGGTGTTGCAGTCTTAACTGCTGTACATACGCCTCTCTTCTGAGGAGCAGATGTATCTGTCGCTTTCTTTCTCAGGGAGTTGTATCCTCTCTGAAGTGCTGGTGCAGTAGACTTCTTAACTGTTTCCTGGCGTCCTTTTCTTACTAATTGGTTAAATGTTGGCATTCTTTTTCACCTCCTGTTTTATTCTCTAAATGCCAAGTAACTATTCAGTACCTTCATAGTTACGCGCACCAGACTTAAACAAACCACTCTGTGGCAGCCTGATGCATAGATCCAATCCTAAATAGCCGCAGCAATCCTGCGATTAGGCACGTTGTGTGTTTGATCGCACACTAGAATAGTATACTTACAGTATTTGGGAATGTCAATCACTTTTTTCATTATTTTTTGCTTTTTTGCTGTATTTTATTATAAACAATTTATGTGCGGCACCATTTCTCCTGATTTTCGGAAAAAGAATCCCCCGGCAGCGAAAAACCGGGCAGTTTTATATCTGCCCGGTCTCATTTATTCCATGACTCCTACCTGCTGTGCCGCGCCAGCCATGCTGTCCTCATCTTCCGTGTCTGTGTCCGAGTCATATCCATATTCGATCTCATCATCCAGATCAAGTGTGGACTCCAGATCCATATCGGTGTTCAGCTTTACATTCCTGTATCGTCTGAGCCCCGTACCTGCCGGGATGAGTTTACCGATGATGACGTTCTCTTTGAGTCCGATCAGCGGATCAATCTTGCCCTTGATCGCTGCCTCTGTGAGAACTTTTGTCGTCTCCTGGAAGGAAGCTGCCGACAGGAATGAGCTTGTCGCAAGTGCCGCCTTCGTGATGCCGAGGATCACATCCTTGTACTCCGCAGGCTGCTTGCCCTCCGCAGTCAGCTGCTCATTGATGTCATCGAGCTCGATGCCGTCCACAAGCGTGCCTGGCAAAAACTCCGTGTCACCGCTTGTCTCGATGCGCTTCTTCTTGAGCATCTGGCGCACAATGACCTCGATGTGCTTGTCGGCGATATCAACACCCTGCAGACGGTAAACGCGCTGAACCTCACGCAGCAGGTAATTCTGGACAGCACCGATCTTTTTGATCTCGAGCAGATCGTGCGGGTTGACACTACCCTCTGTCAGTTCGTCACCCGCCTCGAGTTCGGCGCCGTCCGCGATCTTGATGCGGGAACCGTACGGGATCAGATACGTTTTCTCATTGATGCCGTCCGAGACAATGATCTCACGCTTTTTCTTGGTATCCTTGATCGTGGCAATGCCGCCAAACTCAGCGATGATCGCAAGTCCTTTCGGCTTTCTCGCCTCGAAAAGCTCCTCTACACGGGGAAGACCCTGTGTGATATCATCACCGGCAACGCCGCCGCTGTGGAATGTTCTCATCGTGAGCTGCGTACCCGGCTCACCGATCGACTGCGCGGCGATGATGCCGACAGCCTCACCGATCTGGACCGGCTCGCCCGTTGCCATATTCGCGCCGTAGCATTTTGCACAGATACCGATGTGGGACTTGCAGCAGAGAATGTTGCGGATCTTTACCTTCTCGATCGGATCCCCCTTCTCATCGACGCCCTTGCCCAGGATCTTTGCAGCCCTGCTCGGCGTGATCATATGATTTTTCTTGACAAGAACATTGCCGTCCCTGTCCTTGATGTCCTCACAGGAATATCTGCCTGTGATCCTGTCCTTCAGTCCCTCGATCGTCTCCTTGCCGTCCATGAACGCTGCCACTTCCATACCCGGTATGAAATCCTTGCCCTCACAGCAGTCGATCTCGCGGATGATCAGTTCCTGGCAGACATCGACCATTCGGCGTGTCAGATATCCGGAGTCGGCGGTTCGCAGCGCCGTATCGGACATACCCTTCCGCGCGCCGTGCGCTGACATGAAGTACTCCAGAACATCGAGTCCTTCTCGGAAGTTGGACTTGATCGGCAGCTCGATCGTCCGGCCTGTCGTGTCTGCCATCAGACCGCGCATGCCGGCAAGCTGTTTGATCTGCTGGTTGGAACCGCGCGCACCGGAATCCGCCATCATGAAGATGTTATTATACTTGTCAAGACCGCCGATCAGCTTCTCGGTCAGCGCGTCATCCGTCTCCCTCCATGTCTCCACAACAGCCTTGTAGCGCTCCTCGTCTGTCATCAAACCGCGCCGGAAGTTCACGGTGATGCGGTCAACTATTTTCTGCGCCTCCGCAAGCATCTGCGGCTTGTCGGCAGGCACTGTCATATCCGAGATGGATACAGTCATGGCAGCGCGCGTCGAGTACTTATATCCCATCGCCTTGATGCTGTCGAGCACCTCCGCCGTCTTTGTCGCGCCGTGGATGTTGATGACTTTCTCCAGGATCTGCTTCAAGCCCTTCTTGCCCACATGGAAGTCCACCTCGGGAAGCAGCTTGTTCTCAGCCTTGCTCCTGTCAACAAACTCCAGATCCTGCGGGAGGATCTCATTGAATATGAAACGTCCCAACGTGGACTCCACGATGCCCGTGAGCTCCTCGCCCTCCGGCGTTGTCTTTGTCACGCGCACCTTGATCCTTGAATGCAGTGTGCACGCCTTGTTCTCATAGGCGAGGATCGCCTCATTCACACTCTTAAAATACTTGCCCTCTCCGACTGCCCCAGGTCTCTCCTGCGTCAGATAGTAGATGCCGAGCACCATATCCTGCGAAGGAACAGCCACCGGTCCGCCGTCCGAGGGTTTCAGCAGATTGTTGGGGGACAGGAGCAGGAAACGGCATTCCGCCTGCGCCTCCACCGACAGCGGAAGATGTACCGCCATCTGGTCACCGTCAAAATCGGCGTTGAACGCCGTACATACCAACGGGTGGAGCTTGATCGCCTTACCCTCGACCAGGATCGGCTCAAAAGCCTGGATTCCAAGCCTGTGAAGTGTCGGTGCACGGTTCAGCATGACCGGATGCTCCTTGATGACCTCCTCGAGCACATCCCAGACAGCCTGATCGAGTTTCTCGACAAGCTTCTTGGCATGTTTGATGTTCTGCGAGATCTGCCTTGACACAAGCTCCTTCATGACAAAAGGCTTGAAGAGCTCGATCGCCATCTCCTTGGGCAGACCGCACTGATATATCTTTAATTCGGGTCCTACGACGATAACGGAACGCCCCGAATAATCGACGCGTTTTCCGAGCAGGTTCTGACGGAAGCGTCCGCCCTTACCCTTCAGCATGTCAGACAGCGACTTGAGCGCCCTGTTTCCAGGACCGGTAACAGGCCGTCCGCGTCTGCCGTTGTCGATCAGCGCATCGACCGCCTCCTGGAGCATTCTCTTCTCATTTCTGACAATGATATCCGGCGCCCCCAGTTCCAGCAGTCTTTTCAAACGGTTGTTTCTGTTGATGATCCTGCGATACAAGTCATTTAAGTCGGAGGTCGCAAATCTGCCTCCGTCGAGCTGGACCATAGGACGCAGATCAGGCGGGAGTACTGGAATGGCATCCATGATCATCCACTCCGGCCTGTTTCCAGATGCCCGGAAAGACTCAACAACCTCAAGTCTCTTTACGATCTTGGCGCGCTTCTGCCCCTTTGTATTGTCATTTTTCAGTTCTGTCGAGAGCTCATCGCACTCTCTCTCCAAGTCGATCGCCTCGAGAAGCTCCTTGATCGCCTCCGCACCCATGCCGACGCGGAAGGCGCTTTTCCCCCACTTCTCCACATTGTCCTGATATTCCTTCTCCGACAGCACCTGCTTGTATTCCAGTGTAGTCTCCCGCGGATCCAGCACGATGTAGGATGCAAAGTACAATACTTTCTCAAGCACGCGCGGGGTCAGATCGAGTATGAGACCCATGCGGCTCGGAATCCCCTTGAAGTACCAGATGTGGGACACGGGAGCGGCAAGCTCGATATGTCCCATGCGCTCCCTGCGCACACTTGACTTTGTGACTTCCACTCCGCAGCGGTCGCAGATGACGCCCTTATAGCGGATCTTCTTGTATTTACCACAATGGCACTCCCAGTCCTTGCTGGGACCAAAGATCTTCTCGCAGTACAGTCCATCCCTCTCAGGCTTTAACGTCCTGTAGTTGATGGTTTCCGGTTTCGTTACCTCGCCCCTTGACCATTCCCTGATTTTCTCAGGGGAAGCCAGACCAATCTTGATCGCGTCAAAAGAGATCGACTGGCTCTGTTCATTTTTCATTTCAGACATTTTGGCACTCCTTCCGAATCTTTCTACTAAAATTCATCGTCATCAAAGTTATCATCATCGCCCTCAAAATCATCATCAGAGAAATCGTCTTCCTCAAAATCATCCTCGGCGTCAACCAGATCCCCGCTCACAGCGTCAAACTCTTTCTGCTGATAGCCGTCAAGATTCTCCCTGTTGTCATACTTGCGGTCCCCTTCCATCTCAACGCGGAAATCTGTCTCTGTGTAATCAACGGACTCCTTGAGTTCCACTTCATTTTGATTTTCGTCAAACACCTTCACATCAAGGCCAAGCGACTGAAGCTCCTTGAGCAGCACCTTAAACGATTCCGGGATGCCGGGCTCAGGGATATTCTCACCTTTGATGATCGCCTCGTAAGTCTTAACTCGTCCTACAACGTCATCGGATTTTACTGTCAGGATCTCCTGCAGCGTGTGGGAGGCACCGTATGCCTCCAAAGCCCACACCTCCATCTCGCCGAAACGCTGTCCGCCAAACTGCGCCTTACCGCCGAGCGGCTGCTGTGTGACCATACCATACGGTCCCGTCGAGCGCGCATGGATCTTGTCGTCTACCAGATGGTGGAGCTTGAGGTAATGCATGTGGCCGATCGTGACCGGACTGTCAAAATACTCGCCCGTCCTTCCGTCGCGCAGCCGCACTTTACCGTCCCTGGAGATCGGCACGCCCTTCCAGAGCTTTCTGTGCGCCCTGTTCTCAGAGAGATATTCGAGCACCTCGGGCAGAAGTTCCTCCTTGTGCTTCGCCTCAAACGCCTCCCACTCAAGATTGACGTAGTCGTTCGCAAGGTCGAGCGTATCCATGATATCCAGCTCGTTCGCGCCGTCAAACACCGGCGTGGAGACGTTGAAACCAAGTGCCTTTGCCGCCAGCGAGAGATGGATCTCGAGTACCTGTCCGATGTTCATACGGGAAGGCACGCCGAGCGGATTTAACACAATGTCAAGAGGACGTCCATTTGGCAGATACGGCATATCTTCCACCGGGAGCACACGCGAAACAACACCCTTGTTACCGTGACGTCCAGCCATCTTGTCACCGACAGAGATCTTTCTCTTCTGCGCGATGTAGATCCGCACTGTCTGGTTCACGCCGGGCGCAAGCTCCGTGTCGCCGTTTGCCCTCGAAAATACTTTCGCATCGACAACCACACCGTATTCACCGTGCGGTACTTTCAGAGAAGTATCGCGCACTTCCCTCGCCTTCTCGCCAAAGATCGCCCTCAGCAGGCGCTCCTCGGCTGTCAGCTCGGTCTCCCCCTTCGGAGTCACCTTGCCGACAAGGATATCTCCGGCGCGAACCTCCGCACCGATCCTGATGATCCCCCTGTCGTCGAGATCCTTGAGCGCATCGTCACCGACACCCGGGACATCCCTTGTGATCTCCTCGGGTCCTAACTTCGTGTCGCGCGCATCTGTCTCGTACTCTTCTATATGAATGGAAGTATATACATCCTCCATGACAAGCCGCTCGCTCAAAAGTACGGCATCCTCGTAATTATAGCCTTCCCATGTCATGAAACCGATCAGCGGATTCTTGCCAAGTCCAAGTTCCCCGCCGCTGGTGGACGCACCGTCAGCGATCACCTGACCCGCCTCCACATGATCTCCCTTGAACACGATCGGTTTCTGGTTGTAGCAGTTCGACTGGTTGCTCCGCTCAAACTTGTGCAGCCTGAACTCCGCCTTCTCCCCGTCATCGTAGGTGATCCTGATCAGCTTTGACGACACGTAGGTGATCGTGCCCGCCTTCTTTGCCACCACGCAGACGCCGGAGTCAACGGCCGCTTTCACCTCGATACCCGTACCGACTACCGGCGCCTCCGTAAAGAGGAGCGGAACTGCCTGACGCTGCATGTTGGAACCCATCAGTGCGCGGTTCGCGTCGTCGTTCTGCAGGAACGGGATCAGCGCCGTAGCAACGGAAAATACCATCTTGGGAGACACGTCCATATAGTCGAACATTGCCTTCGGATACTCCTGCGTCTCGTCGAGATAGCGCCCCGACACGGAATTGCGCACAAAATAACCATTCTCGTCAAGCTGCTCATTCGCCTGCGCTACATGGTAATTGTCCTCCTCGTCGGCAGTCATGTAGACCACCTCGTCCGTGACGCGCGGATTCTTGGGATCTGTCTTGTCGATCTTGCGATAGGGCGCCTCGACAAACCCGTATTCATTGATCCTCGCATAAGATGCAAGCGAGTTGATCAGACCGATGTTCGGTCCTTCTGGTGTCTCGATCGGGCACATCCTGCCGTAGTGCGAATAGTGCACGTCCCGCACCTCAAATCCCGCACGATCCCTGGAAAGACCGCCGGGTCCCAGCGCGGAGAGACGCCTCTTGTGTGTCAGCTCTCCGAGCGGATTGTTCTGATCCATGAACTGTGACAGCTGCGAGGAGCCAAAGAACTCTTTGATGGCAGCCTGTACAGGTTTGATGTTGATCAGCGCCTGCGGCGACACTTCATCCGAGTCGTGTGTTGTCATCCGCTCCCGCACAACGCGCTCCATTCTTGAAAGACCGATGCGGTACTGGTTCTGCAGAAGCTCACCGACCGCCCTGATGCGTCTGTTGCCCAAATGGTCGATATCGTCACTGTTCCCAAGCCCGTACTCGAGATGCATGTTGTAGTTGATGGATGCCAGGATATCTTCCTTTGTGATATGTTTCGGGATAAGCTCATGCACATTTCTGGTGATCGCATCCGCCAGCTCCTCCGGATTCTCAGAGTACTCCTCAAGAATCTGACGCAGAACCGGGAAGTAAACCTGCTCTGTGATACCGAGGCTTCTCGGCTCACAGTCGACAAAGTTTGTGATGTCGACCATCATGTTTGAGAGTACCTTTACAAGCCGTTCCTCTGTCTGAATCCAAACAAAAGGAACAGCTGCATTCTGGATGCTCTCAGCCATCTCAATCGTAACTATCTCGCCCTTCTGACCGAGAACCTCACCGCTGAACGGGTCGATCACATCCTCCGCGAGGATCTGGTTTCTGATCCTGTTTTTCAGAGCGAGCTTTTTGTTGAATTTATATCTGCCGACCTTCGCAAGATCATATCTTCTGGGATCGAAAAACATTGCTGTCACAAGGTTTTCCGCGCTGTCCAGGCTGAACGGCTCGCCGGGACGGATCTTGCTGTACAGCTCCTTCAAGCCTTCCTGATAGTTCTCGGAAGTATCTTTTGCAAAACTTGCCTGGATCTTGGGCTCGTCGCCAAAGAGATCCAGTATCTCTTCATTCGTACCTACACCGAGCGCGCGGACCAGCACGGTGATCGGCACCTTTCTTGTTCTATCTACACGGACATAGAAAACGTCATTGGAGTCAGTCTCATACTCTAACCATGCACCGCGATTGGGAATAACAGTGCATGAGAACAGCCTCTTACCAATCTTGTCATGTGCAATGCCATAGTAAATTCCAGGTGAACGAACCAACTGGCTGACGATAACTCGCTCCGCGCCGTTGATCACGAAAGTTCCTGTCTCTGTCATCAGAGGAAAATTACCCATAAAGATCTCATGTTCTGTGATTTCTTCTTTTTCCTTATTGTGAAGACGAACCTTGATCTTCACCGGAGCCTCGTATGTTAAGTCTCTCTCCTTGCACTCCTCGATCGTATGCTTGATTTCGTCCTCCGCCAAAACGTAATCTACAAATTCCAGACTGAGACGCCCACTGTAGTCGGTTATCGGCGAGATATCTGCCAGCGCTTCCCGAAAGCCTTCCTCAAGAAACCATTTGTAGGAATCTTTCTGGACTTCAATCAGATTCGGCATCTCCAGAACCTCTTCTTGTCTCTGATAACTCATACGCAACGTCTTACCGGAGACCACTGGACGTATTCTGTTCTTTTCCATGACATTTCACCCCGTTCTTTTTTAATACATCTATCATATTTGATTGTAGCCATTGACGCTCATTGAAATAGGTACAATTTTTCACAATAGTGCACCCTACATATTACCACAAGTCCTTTTTGAAGTCAATTAAAAAATTCAAAAAATTGGAATAAAAAAATGATCAGAGATATGTATAAGATCAAAACTCAGAAAGCCAAAAGGTCGGGAATCAATCCCGACCTGTCATTATCATTTGGTTCAAACTACTTGAGTGTAACCTTTGCGCCCTCAGCCTCAAGTTTTGTCTTAATCTCCTCAGCCTCAGCCTTAGCTGCTGCTTCCTTAACGATCTTAGGAGCGTTGTCAACGAGATCCTTTGCTTCCTTCAAGCCAAGACCTGTCGCCTCACGTACAACCTTGATCACCTTAACCTTGTTAGGACCTACTTCTGTGAGTTCTACGTCAAACTCGTCCTTCTCCTCTACCTGTGCTGCGCCGCTGTCAGCTGCCACCACAACTGCACCTGCCGCTGCAGATACGCCGAACTCTTCCTCACAAGCCTTTACCAGATCATTTAACTCTAAAACTGTAAGCTCTTTGATCGCTTCAATAAATTCTGCTGTTGTTAACTTTGCCATTATTGTTTCCCTCCATAATATAATTTGTTGATATCATTTCTCAGGAACTGATATAAAGTAAATCTGCCGTTCTTTGTCGAACAGTTCCCTCAATACTACTCCGCTGCGGGAGCCTCTGCAGCTGTTTCCGCCGTAACGGTCTCACCGTCTTCTGCTGTCTCCTTGGGAGCCGGCTCACAGGCGTCTGCGCCGCCCTTCTCCGCAATCTGGTTAAGCACACGGGCGAAGTTTGTGATCGGGGACTGGATGCTTCCGAGGAACTTGGAAATGAGCTCGTCCCTTGAAGGGATCTTTGCGATCTCTGCCATTCCCTTTTCGTCGTAAACAATACCCTCTACAACACCTGCCTTGAGCTGGATCGCAGGACAATCCTTGGCGAACTTGCTCAGGATCCTAGCCGGAGCTGTCGCATCGTCCTTGCAGACTGCAATCGCATTCGTTCCTTTAAGGCTCTCTGTCAGGCCTTCAAACTCAGTACCCTTAAACGCGCGAGTCATCAGAGTGTTCTTGTATACCTTGTACGTGACACCAGCTTCGCGAAGCTGTCTGCGCAGCTGTGTGTCCTGCGCAACGGTGATCCCGCTGTAGCTTACGATCACAACTGTAGCAGCATCTTTGACTGTGGATGCGATTTCCTCAACGATTGGCTGTTTTAATTCAATCTTTGCCATTTTCTTACCTCCTTATAGATTTGATAGACGAACGCCGGACATGGCTCCAGGCATCCGTCCTGCCGACAGGAGTTTCTGATAGCATATAAAAACCTCCCGGTCCTATGTCAACGCATGAACCGAGAGGAAAAGTCATCATCATAAAAACTCTTTCCTCGGTAGGCGATACACTTACGCAGAACACGCTGCCAGATCTGTCTCCATCTCTGTGCGGGGCATCTGCACCTACTGTCTTCGGCATGGTTTTACAACCTTTAATAACATAGCATACCTTCTATACGGATGTCAACCCATTTTTCTGTTTTTATTCTATCTTTTTACATTGAATTCCTGAACCGGTCAGCTGCCGAAGGTCACATAGCCCTCATCGTCGATGCTGACCCCCGGAGACAGTCCGCGCATATAGTTCAGCACCTCCGCCTTCTCGCTGCCCTCAAGCTGTCTCGTGCGGCAGTTTTCCTGTATACATGGGACAAACCGGAAGTATTCCATCCCTTCCTTCTTTATCCCGACCTCGACGAGACAGGTGTTTTGTGTCTTTGAGTTAAACCAGTAATTTCCCAGGCTGTACACCACCGGGACCCCCGACTCGGAATCCAGCTTCTGCAGGCAGTGCGGGTGATCGCCTACGATGAGATCCACACCTGCCTGCGCATAGACCGGCGCCTGCTTGTCCTGCAGCCAGTCAGTCTCCGCCTGACTCTCCGTCCCCCAGTGGATATACAGTATCACAAAATCACTGTTTTCTTTCGCCTCCGCGATGACCTCGAGAAGTGCCGACGGATCCATGCAGCGAAGCACCCCGGCGCTTGTCGCGGTGGCTTCTTTGGTGTCAGGCACCGCATTCCGCTCGATCTGGGTCGCACTCACGACCGCGATCTTGATCCCGTTCGCTATGAAATACACAGGTTTTTTCGCCTCGTCAATGTTGCGCCCCGCGCCGACATAGGGTATGCCTGCCTCCTCGAGCGTGGAAAACGTGTCGAGCAGCGCCTCCTCGCCGTAGTCATAGGCATGGTTGTTGGCAAGCGACACGACGTCCACCCCCAGCAGCTCATACATCTCTACGTTTGCCGGATCTGCCCGAAACGTGAAGGTCTTGTTCTCCGTCGGCGTCCCTCTCGACGAAAACGGAAACTCATTGTTGAGCATAAAGACATCCGCACTGCGCATCCGTTCCAGCAGATCCGCCGAGAATGTGTCGTTGATATCACTGCCTCTCGTCCTGTAGTGAAACATCATGGCATACTCATCGTCGAGCAGGATATCCCCCGCAAACGCAAAAGTGACGTGTCCGCTGTCCGCACAGTTTACGAGATGGACATTTTGTCCCTTCTGAACCGCTTCATTCAAAAGCCGCTCGTTCTCGGCAGCGATCGCATCCTCCACCGTGGGCTTTGCCTGCTCCGGGGAGACGGGCTGACTGTCAGTCTCCCCGGCAGCCGCATCGTCCGTCGTCCCCGCACTTTCGTCCCGGAAAGGGCTGTCCTGTTGTCCGAGTCCTGCAAAATCGACAATGATCGGCGCCTCCGGTTCCCCTTTGGGCATCACGGCAGCGTAGCCAAGCATCGCAAGGCTCCCCGCCGCCAGCACGATCATCAGCGATATGACAAACACCCTCAGGTTCCCGTTCTTCTTTTTAGATCCTCTTGTTACAGTACGTTTTCCCGTTCTTTTACCAGCCACTTGCCCACCTGCTCCTGTATTGAAATATCGAAAAAGGTCTCGTTCTATTGCAAACGAGACCTTCCGATATCTTGTTTTTGATCAGAACTTAGCTACACTAACCTTTACGCCAGGTCCCATTGTCGATGAAAGCGTGATGCTCCTCAAATACTGTCCCTTGAGGGATGACGGTTTTGCCTTCACGATCGCTTCCAGCAGTGTGTTGAGATTCTGTGTCAACTGCTCAACGGAGAAAGAAACCTTTCCGATCGGGCAGTGAATAATGTTTGTCTTGTCAAGTCTGTACTCAATCTTACCAGCCTTGATATCATTGATCGCCTTTGTGACGTCCATCGTTACCGTACCGGACTTCGGGTTCGGCATCAGACCCTTAGGTCCCAAAACCTTACCGAGACGTCCCACGACACCCATCATATCCGGTGTAGCGACCACTACGTCAAAATCAAGCCAGCCGTCATTCTGGATCTTCGGGATGAGCTCATCGCCGCCGACGTAATCAGCGCCCGCTGCCTCCGCCTCCGCTACCTTATCACCCTTTGCGAAAACAAGTACCTTGACCGTCTTACCTGTTCCGTTCGGGAGCACGACAGCACCACGGATCTGCTGCTCCGCATGGCGTCCGTCACATCCGGTCCTGATGTGGACCTCCACTGTCTCGTCAAACTTTGCAGCAGCCGACTTCTTTGCCAGTGCCACCGCGTCCTCTATCTCATAAAATGTTGCGCGATCGATCAACTTCGCGGATTCATTATATCTCTTACCATGTTTCATTCTACTTCACCTCCGCTTAATCTTCTACTGTGATACCCATAGATCTTGCTGTACCTGCGATCATGCTCATGGCAGCCTCGAGACTTGCCGCATTTAAGTCAGGCATCTTCAACTCAGCGATCTCCTGGATCTTTGCCTTTGAAATCGTAGCAACTTTTGTCTTGTTCGGCGCTGCTGAGCCAGACTTCAGGTTGCACGCCTTCTTTAACAAAACTGCTGCAGGCGGAGTCTTTGTGATGAAGCTGAAGCTTCTGTCTGCATATACTGTGATGACAACAGGGATGATCATGCCTTCCTGATCTGCTGTCCTTGCGTTAAACTGTTTTGTAAACTCTACAATGTTTACACCATGCTGTCCAAGAGCTGGTCCAACCGGCGGAGCCGGTGTTGCTTTTGCGGCAGGAATCTGTAATTTGATATATCCTTCTACTTTCTTTGCCATTTTAGGCACCTCCTAATTTATTCTCAGTCTTACCCGAAGCAAAACTGTTTTGTGGTCGTCTGGGCGGATAACCCTCCCACGCATACATAAGTCCGTTAATCATTCTATAACATAACTTTCATAATGTCAACACAAAGATGCCGCACGCGCGATAAACCCCTGTGTCTCTAATCCCACATCTTTTTCACATCCGAAAAATTGATCTCAACCGGCGTCTCACGCCCGAACATCTCGACATTGATCGTGAGCGTCTGTCTGGAAGCATCGATCTTCTGGACTGTGCCGACGGTATCTTTCCACACGCCCGCCGTGACACTGATCACGTCGCCCTCTGCAAATTCAACCGTAGTGTCAACGCCAAAGTCAAGCGCTTTGAGCTCTGCCTCCGTGAGCGGAACCGGCTTGCTTCCCGGTCCGACGAACCCGGTAACACCCCTTGTATTCCTGACGACATACCACGCGTCGTTGTTGTCCGCATCCATGTGCAGGAGCACATAACCTGGGAACATCTTTTTCTGCGATGTTTTCTCCACGCCGTTTTTGAGTTCCATGACATCCTGGAGCGGCACCCTCACCTCGAGGATCTCATTCTCAAGATGCCTGTTTTCGATCGCTTTCTCGATATTTGCCTTTACCTTATTCTCATATCCGGAGTATGTGTGGACTACATACCAGCCCATGCCGAGACCGCTCTTGTTGTCGCTGAGCGCCACTCTGCTGTGAGGCTCCTCCTCGACCGGCTCCACTGCGGGCTCCTCCTCCTGGATCTGTGTCTCCCCGGAAGTATTTTCTTCGGCGGCATCGTTTTCCTGCGGCTCCTCATACATCACCTCAGGCGCTGTCATCTCCGAACCGGTCTCAGGATCTGCCGATTCCTCATACGGTTTTTCCGGCATCTTTGGCGATACAGGAAGCCACTCCTGCATATTGGGAGTAATGAGCTTTTTTGCTACTGCCCTTTTCTTTTCTTCCATATTAATCACCTCTTCTACACGCCGATACTTGTCAGGAAGTTAATACCATACTGAATGATGGTATCCAAAAAGGTAATGATCAGTCCTACCGCGACCGAAACACAGAGCACTGCCACAGACTGCTTCACGGTTTCTTTCTGGTCAGGCCAGGCGATCTTCTTAAATTCTGTTTTTACGCTTTTCCAAAAGCTGTCCTTCTTCGCTTCTTTTTTAGCTGACTTTGTTGAATCTGCCATCATGTGCCTCCTATTTCTGATCCCTTTGCGATCCTCGTGTCCACTTGATGCGATTGCCTATTTTGTTTCCTTGTGCAGCGTATGAGTCTTGCAGAATCTACAATACTTCTTGATCTCCATTCTGTCAGGATGAGTCTTCTTCTCCTTTGTAGTATTGTAATTACGCTGTTTGCACTCTGTACATGCCAATGTAATCTTTGTACGCATAATTCCACCTCCGCTAGCGTTCTAAAATATGACCATCAGTTTGTTCCAACCATGCAGGATGCCGCCCGTTTTTCTGCGCACAGGCTCTGTTTGAAAGATCCCAAAACTGCATAAAAAAAAGACTTCTTGATTCATCTTGCTTTTCCAATATACCATACGGATCGCTCTGCGTCAATATTAATTTTGCCGTGTTTTGTATTTTTCCTTTTGTGCCTGCTTTTGAAACATTTCATGTTATTTTCAGTAATCAAACACAATTGTGGAAAAATTTTTCAATTTTTCCGGGGCAAACCCCTTGCATTTTCACACAATTCGTGATAAGTTAAATTTAAAAAGAGATATACATAACATTTTTGCGAATATTCGCACAATTCAAGTCTTGTATCACTCTAAAACAGGGAAGTTTATTGAATTTTACATTCAATTATGTGTTCAAAAACAAGTTCACATAAGACCCGAATTCATTACCCAGGGAAGGAGGACATTCTATGTCAGTTACCATGAACACTTTGCAGGCTCTGGATCAGTACATGACTACCTATGCGAGCAGTGACAACAGTGATTCCAACCGGAAATATAACAGGCGGAACTCCCGCTTTGCCATGCACGATTCCAGCGAGCTGCAGAATTTATACAGCACCATCCAGTGGAAAAACCGCTTTGCCCCGCTCTATCTCACGGATCCCACGCCGCGCTCCATCGCATATGCGATCCACCTGAAGGAAAGCGCCAACAGCTTAAAGCGCACGATCGGCTCGCTCAGTGAGGATGATGACCTGTTCTCGATGAAATCCGCCTACAGCGACAATGAATCGCTGGCGAGTGTGGAGTACGAGCCGGACGATGCCGAGGGGGAGGTGCCGACAGACTTTACGCTCGAGGTCGAGAATTTTGCCTCGCCGCAGGTCAACACAAGCAAATTCCTGAAGACAAACCAGCCGGTTTCACTCGACCCGGGCAGTTATTCCTTTGATATCCTGACAAACAAGCTCCACTACGAACTGCAGTTCAACATACATGAGGGCGACACGAACAAAGACCTCCAGAACAAGCTCTCCCGCCTGATCAACAACTCCGATATCGGGGTGTCGGCGAAGGTTATCGAGACGCGCGGGCTTGCGGCGCTGGAGGTGACTTCCGATGCCTACGGTCTTCCGGTTCAGGGAGAACGCCATTTTTCGATCGAGGATGACAACACCACTTACCGCAGCGGCATCGTTGATTATCTGGGGCTGAACAAAACGATCAAGGAAGCCACCAATGCAATATACAGCATCAACGGAAACGAGGAATCCTCCTACTCCAACACCTTCAACGTGCACGGCGCATATCACGTGACCCTGCATCCCGAAAATTCCGCTGCAGGCACAGCGTCCATGTCCGACCGGATCACGGCGCACGCGTCTGCGGTAACCAGTGCAAATAACGCCAGCGCCAGGATCGGTCTGTACCCGGACGCCGAATCGCTCTCCAACAATATCGAGACCTTTGTCGAGGGCTACAACCGCTTTATGAACGGCGTGATCAATGACGAGACGGAGACTGCACTCACAAAGCTTTTGTCCAAGGATCTGCACAAGTTCCTGGATCTGCACAGCTACAATCTCGAGAAATACGGCATCAGTGTCAACGAGGATGCCACACTCGACTACCAGAAGAGCGATGTGATCACGGACGCGTCTGCCATAAAGAGTTTCGGCTCACAGATCCTGCGGAAATTGAGCGCGATATCGCTCGATCCCATGGAGTACATCGACAGGAGGATCTGCGCTTACTCGAACCCCAATGCGAGCTATCCCAATCCATATATGACGAGCATCTATACAGGCATGCTGTACAATACTTATATGTGAGATCCCGCACTCACGACGAAACAGGCGCGAGAGAGGAAGTTTCCTTCCCCTTTCGCGCCTGTTTTTTATTGTCCTGTCTCAATTTTTTCCGCTTCCGCCATCGCCAGTGCCGCCGCGATCACTTTGTCCATGTCATAGTACTTGTACTGTCCGAGCCTTCCCCCGAAAATGACATTCTTCTGCTCCGACGCCAGGCGCAGATACTTCTGATACAGCGCGGCATTGCGCTCGTCATTGACCGGATAATACGGCTCGTCACCGCGCTTCCACTCCCTGGGGTACTCCCTGGTGATCACGGTATCCGGCTGATGTCCAAACTCAAAGTGCTTGTGCTCTATGATGCGCGTATACGGGACTTCCCGCTCCGTATAGTTGACCACCGCATTTCCCTGATAGTTCTCCTCCCCCTCCAAAAGCTCTGTCTGAAATTCGAGGGATCGGTACTCCAGCGCACCCTCGCAATAGTCAAAAAATGCATCGATCATGCCCGTGTAGAGCACTTTTCTGAACGCGTGCTGCCCGTCGTTTGTGACATATGTGTCATTCTGGTCAGCCTTTCTGACAAAATCCTCAAACGCGGTGTCAAGCCGGACCTCGATGCCATCCAGCAGTTTTTCCACCATGGCTGTATAGCCGCCCTCCGGAATCCCCTGATAGGGATCGTTGAAATAATTGTTGTCAAACGTAAAGCGGACAGGGAGGCGCTTGATGATGAACGCAGGCAGTTCCCTGCAGTCGCGTCCCCACTGCTTCTCCGTGTAGCCTTTCACAAGCTTCTCGTATATGTCAGTGCCGACCAGCGACAGCGCCTGCTCCTCAAGGTTTGCCGGCTCCCTGATGCCCAGACCGGCGATCTGTTCCTGAATACGCGCCGCCGCCTCCTTTGGCGTTTTCACATGCCACATCTTTGCAAACGTGTTCATGTTAAAGGGAAGATTGTAGAGCTCGTCCCGATACACAGCCACCGGCGAGTTGATGTAGTGGTTGAACTGCGCCAGTTCATTGACATAGCGCCAGATCCCCGCGTCCGATGTGTGGAAGATATGCGCACCATACCTGTGAACGTGGATCTTGTTGATCTCCTCTGTGTAGATATTTCCTGCGATATGTCCCCTCTTGTCGATCACGAGACACCGCTTCCCGGCTCTGTTCATCTCACGGGCAAACACGGCGCCAAAAAGCCCTGCGCCGACTACCAAATAGTCATAGTTCATTGTCTGTTCTCCTAACTGATCCCAATTGCTTCTATATTAACAATTGCTTCTATATTAATTAACATGAATTAACTTACTGGCTAATCAAATAGTTTTGGCTCCACCGGTTTCCAGTCTCTCGCAAGCTGTTCGTACTCGGCAGCCTGCTCTGTCAGCCTCGCGCATTCCTGTTCGTACTCCCGCTGCGGCAGTGCCTTTGTCCTCGGCGATTTGGCAAGTTTCCTGCAGCACAGCGCCAGCGCCATGAAGGCAGACGTACCGCTGCTCGCCACGTCGATCTCACTCTCGCAGTCGTAGCCCGCCCTGTGGAACCACTTCGCCGCCTCCTCGAAATCCTCTTTCTTCATAAAGAAGTATCCGAGCTCCATGCACATCTCCGCCGACGGTATCGTCGCCTCCTCGCTCAGGGCGATCCTCAATATGCTGACCGGGTCGTCCGCTATCCTGTAGATCTTTAACAGCACAGCGATCATCTGGCGGCACAGCAGCTCTTTTCCCTCCGCGCGCTTCCCTACCAGCGACCGCTCGAAGAAGCCTTCCGCCGTCTTTAGCTCCTCCTCCGTCCCCGCCTTGTAAAGCTCTCTCAGATACATTCCCATCAGGCGGTCAGAGAGCTCACCGCGCTCTGCAATGATCTTCTCAAACACCCCGAAATCCCTGGTGCTGTGGCTGCCCTGAGGGCGGTGGTGGATCTCGATATCACTGTCGTAGATGACCGGATTGACGTTCACTGTCTCATGGATCGGCTCGATCCACGTAAACTCCCTAAGCCGCTTAAAAAGCTTGGGGCGCAGATCCCGCGCAAAATTTTCTGTCGGATGGTTGATCTGTTCCGTCACATAGATCATCTGCACGATCTCCACCTCGGGCAGCATCGCGCGCTTTAGCGCTTTGAACTTGTCCTGATTTTCGCGGTCCAACACCTCGTCAGCGTCCGCCGAGTAGATGTAATCCCCGGTCGCCTTTGAGAAAGCAAAATTTCTGGCAGCCGCAAAATCATCGTTCCACACATAATCATACAGATACGGCGTGTACTCCGCCGCGATCTTTTTAGTGTCATCTGTGGAGCCGGTGTCCACTATGATGATCTCGTCCATAATGTCTTTCAGGGAATCAAGACAGTCCCGCAATATTGCAGACTCATTTTTCACAATCATGCATAAACTGAATTTCATACGCATCCTCCATGATATCATATTTTTGCCTGATATCATTGTAACGAACTTTACATAATTTCTCAACTATTTCTTGAAAAAATATCGAATGATCAATAATATTGTGGTGAAATATGTGCCGCAAAAGGTTAAGTTTTCAGAATATTCTGACGATATAACTTATGTAGTATTATTATGTAAATAATTCGAGGAGGATTCATATGGAATATCGGCAGAAATATGAGAATTTACTGCAAACGCTGTGCAATGCATACAATAAAATGTTCAAACTGCTGGAAGGCGTAGAGCACTGCGACAAGGAACTCGCGCGCCTGTCCAGGATCAACCGTCCCAGTGTGGAGGAAGTTTGCCGTATCACCGAATACAAGGAACGCCTGATCGTCACCACAGATCAGATCTCGATCGCCATCGATCCCATACACGATCAGCTTGACGGTCTCCGCGCACTCTGCCAGGAGATCGACACCCATCCGATGTACCTCCATCTGACGGATCTGCAGCTGCTGGTTTACTACTACATCCGCCAGGTCATCAACAAGGAGGACATCAACAACCCGGAAATCATCAGCCGTCTCAACGAATACAAGGAATCCCTCGAGCTGGACAAGGCGATCAGCGAGGTTCCTGAATCACAGAAACAGGTATTTATGCTGCAGCATGTCTGAAAGATCGTTACCGCCATCGGTACGATGGCGTCAAAGCGCTGCGGTCACAATTGATCTGAGGAAAATAATATAAGCGTGCAGAAAAGATCATTCTTTCCTGCACGCTTACATTATTAAATAGTTAGAGTGAGCTGTGTACACTTATGGTATCATCTACCAGAAAGTACTTGTACAGTTTAACATTATTTTCCGTTTTAGTCAATATGTTTTAGCATAAATTTCAATCCAAATGCAAAAGGAACGTAACGGTTCAGCCCAGGACTTCGCACTCCGCTGCGAACTGTTACAAAGGAAAAGAGCCGCCCAAATTTCGGACGGCTCTCTTTGTAAGTATATTAAGTTGGTTAGAGTGAATACGAAACCTATTGCACGCTCTATTACTGCAGGAGTGAGAGTACACCCTGGTTTGCCTGGTTTGCCTGTGCAAGGATCGACTGACCTGCCTGCATGAGCACCTGGTTGTTGGAGAACTTCACCATCTCCTCCGCCATGTCTGTATCGCGGATCGCTGACTCTGCAGCTGTGGTGTTCTCTACTACGTTGTCCAGGTTCGAGATCGTGTGCTCTAAACGGTTCTGCACTGCACCGAGGATAGAACGCTGTGTCGATACGATCTTCAATGCCTCGCCCACTACGTCGATCGCCTCTCTCGCATTGTCACCGGTCTCATCCACGATACCGATCGATGTGCTCTTCAACTTGTTGACGCCAAGTCCTGCCGCCGACATTGTGTCGATCGTCGCGGAGATCCTGTTGGTGAGATCGGAGTCGGAACCTGCGTGCACGTTGAATGTCAACGGCGCTACCACTTTCTCGCTCAGGTTGCTGATATATCCGCCGAAGTACAGGGATGCGGTCTTGCCGTTTACCTCTTTCTGCTCTGTGATCTTCAATGTCGCGTCCTTGTCTGCGAACAGACCTCCCTTGTAATCTCCGTTCTCGTTGAAGTATTTGTACAGACCCATACCTGACACTTCAACGCCGTCCTTATTGTAAAGTTTATTCTCAGAAACCGCACCAATGAGATCCTTGGGCTCTAATTTGTCTGCACTTGTTCCCGGATGACCTAATGTAGTATCTGTAACTGCTGTCGCCTTTTCATTAGCATTGTAAAGCAGTCTGTACTGCTCTTTCATCGTATACTTGCCCTTCTCGCCTGCAATCTCTTCCACGTACGCTGACAAGTCTTCCCCTGCCTTCACATGAATGACATTCTTTGTCTTTACATCATAAATGTATGCATCTTTATTATCCTTGCTCACAAGATTCTTTGTACCTGTCTGGATCTCAAGCGCATCCGGATCTAATTTTGTATTCTTAAAGACCGCATAGTCCGCACTCAGTTTCAATGCCGTGATCGAAGAACTTGCGCCTACTTTTGTGCCGGCGTCGCAGTATTTTGTGAAGTCAGATCCCTTTGAGACAACATCTGCCGACATCGGATTGTTCACGGTGGAAGCACTGATGCTCGCCGCGTTGACAACATACACATTGTCCGTGCCATTGTAGTTTACTTTAACCTTTGCGCCTGAGCTGTTCACAACCTTGGACTGTCCTGTCTGGTCGATCTCGTCGCCCTTGATATAGTTGAATGTATGTACCAGATTTTCCGGCTGTGTATCGTCACCCTTCAACAGATAGGTCTCGTTGAACTTGGTCGTCTCCGAGATTCTGTCCATCTCTGTCACGAGCTGGTCGATCTCATCCTGGATATACTTGCGGTCTGTAATGGAGTTCGTACCGTTTGCTGCCTGCACGCAGAGCTCGTTCATTCTCTGGAGCATATCCTGCACTTCCGCAAGCGCGCCCTCTGCTGTCTGCACTGCCGAGATGCCGTCCTCCGCGTTGCGGGAACCCTGTGTCAGACCACGGATCTGCTTTCTCATCTTCTCTGAGATCGCGAGTCCTGCCGCGTCGTCTGCCGCCCTGTTTACGCGATAGCCGCTTGAAAGTTTTTCTGTAGAACGCGCTGACGCATTCGTATTGATGTTCAACATTCTGTTCGCGTTCATAGCTTTAAGATTGTGCTGTACTACCATAATTTCTCCTCCTTTAGCAGCCCAGGACATCCCTTTCACCAAGCAACTTTCCCATTATTTATTTCTTTATTTTACTTTGATCATTCCCCTTGAATCGATCAATTTCATTATCGTTAATATATTCCGTAACTCCGTTTACAGTATATATATCGGCCTTATTTTCTGAAAATTTAGACTATTATGTAAAATTTTCTAAATTTTCTCGTTTTTGTCGCACAACTGCGGCACTATTCCCTTCTTTTCAGGGATCGTCACACAGCCCACCAGCCGAATATGATCTGTGTGACGGTTTACTATAGTATAATTATCGGCAAACCATTATGTAAATATTAGATATTTTTGCAAAAATATACACAATTTAGACAATTAAAAAACCGACGCTCAATGCGTCGGTTTTTTATACGAATCAGTATTATCCCAACAGTTTTGTAACTGCGTCTGTCGACTGGTTTGCCTGTGCGAGCACGGAATCACCAGACTGCTCTAAGATACGGCGATTTGCCTCGCGGATCATTTCCTCCGCCCTCGCCACGTCCCCAACCGCGCTGGATGCCGCGTTGATGTTCTCGAGCACCTCTGCGGATTCGCTTGTTCTGGACTTGATCTGGAGCGATGCCGCATCGGAGGACGGCTCTGAAACCTTCTGTCCTGTCGCGAGCTTGTTCTCTCTTGCCATCATTGCGCTTGCCTTCGCCGCGTACGCTTCGTTTGCGATCTTGCCGTCATAGGTGAAACTACTCTTGATATCCATACTAATACCTCCTTGTGAAAAACAGTTAATCCTTTACATTAATGCCGGTGATATAATATTATGTCACCCTCTTAATGATTCTATTGTAACTGAATTGTCAGACTATGTCAACTAATTATTTCAAATTTTATGTAAATTTATATAGTTTTATAGCAATTTGCCACTTTACTCGTAATCTGACAAGCTTTTGTGTGTATTAAATATGAATTCAGATCAATTCAGTCCCTGCCAGACCCCACCTCCTTTATGACCCGCTCCCTCTCTGCCACACACTGCTGGAGCTTCTGGTCAAAAAGCTCCGCCATCTCCATGTTTCCCATGCCCCTGTAGATATCGACAATGTAGGCATAGCACGACAGCCGGCTCTCGCCGAGCGTCTCGAGATCCTTCATCGTCGTCACTTTGACATACAGCATCAGCGCCTTGATGACCCTGCCGTTCTCCCGCAGCAGGTTCGCGTACTCATACGTGAACTTCGCCGAATTGTAGACTGCATTGTACTTTTCCAGCAGTTCCAGCGCATCCGGAAACCTGTCGCTGCGGCAGTACGCTTTTGCCAGCGACATGATCAGCTCCGGCACATACACATGCTCCGCGCTGTCCGCCATGCCAAGCCCCTTCTCATATGCGCTGATCGCGCTGTCCATGTCACCCAGCACAAAATACGACTGTCCCATCTGGAAATAGTGATATCCGCTGCCGCCCTCCTGGTCGATTAACTTCTGCAGCAGATCCAGGTTTCTCCTCTGTTTCCGCTCCATCGCCTCGCCGGTCATGGCATATCCGTGATGGATCACCTCCATCGGGAGCAGAAATGCCTCCAGCGAATCCATGCTCTTGCCGGACTCCGTCGTGCAGATCTGCTCATGAACCGGAAAATAATACTGGTAAAAATTTTTGTTGTACATGCGCGGCACATCGTCGGAGACATACCCGGTCTCCCCGTTATCCTTCGCAACCAGGTTGGTGAGGCGCATCACACCCGCATAGCGCGGATAGCGCTGCATCAGGATCCGCAATGCGCTGACATCGACGCTGGTGACATACTCATCACAGTCGACCACCAGGATCCAGTTGTTCTGTGCAAAGGAAGCGCAGTGATTCCGCGCGGCGGCAAAATCATCTACCCACTCAAAATCGACCACTTTATCCGCATATTCGCAGGCGATCTCCCTCGTGCGGTCCGTGGATCCGGTGTCTGTCACGACGATCTCCCAGTCATATTTTTTCAGATGTTTCAGACACTGCTCTATGTGCTCCTCCTCGTTTCTGGCAATGATGCACACTGTAATCGGTAGCTTGGACATACCTCTCTCCCCTTGTTGTGTATTATTCTGCGCCGGTCACGCGCTCCTTGTCCGCATGGTAGGCGAGGAAACGCTGATGGAAGTTCTCCGCCATCTCCTTCTCCCCGAACGCCTCATAGATCTGAATGATCCTGCCATAGCAGTCCGTCAGTTCCCCGCCGAGCGTCCCCATATCCGGCAGCGTCGTCACCTTGATATAATTTCCCAGCGCCTTCAACACCTGCTCGTCCTTCCACAGAATGTTTGCGTATGTATGCACGTATTTTGCCATGTTGAAATCCTTTGCATACTTCTCCATCAGCGCCAGCGCATCCGGCACCCTGCCCGCGTCGGCATAGGTGTTTGCCAGGGACATGATCAGCTCCGGCACATAGTACTTCTCCAGCCCCGGTATGTGCTCCATCGCCTTCTCGTAGGCTTCTATCGCCTCCTGCGCGCCGGAGAGCGTCAGCTGCGACTGTCCGATCTGGAAGTAGACATAGCCCTTGTCCGGCGCGGATTCCAGCTCCTGGTAGAGCAGCTCGAGATTTCTGACCTGCTTCTTTTTCATGGTCTCGCTGTCGAGCGCATATCCGTGATGAATGACATCGATCGGGAGCAGAAAGCCGTCCATCGCGTCATCACGCTTTGCCGGATCGAGCGGAACGATCTGCTCATGGATGGAATAATCAAACTTATAGAAATTCTTGTTGTACAGGCGCGGCACATCCGTGTTGACATATCCCTTGTTCCCCTTGCCGTTATCCGTGATGTTTTTCAGCCGGAGCACCCCCGTGTATCTGACATGCTTCTGCATCAGCATCCGCAGGATCCTGATGTCGACCGACTGCACGATCTCGTCGCAGTCGATCGCCAGGATCCAGTTGTTGGACGCGAAGGAGGCACAGTAGTTTCTGGCTGCCGCAAAGTCGTTGACCCACTCGAAATCAACCACCTTGTCGGCATATTTCTCCGCAATCTCCCTCGTCCTGTCAGTGGATCCTGTATCCGCCACGATCACCTCCATGCCGTACGGCAGCAGATGCTTCAGGCAGTCCTCTATAAATTTCTCCTCGTTTTTCGCGATGATACATACCGATACCGGTACTTTTGACATATCTCTGTTCCTCCCTGACCCTATTGCAGTCCGCAATATTTTTAATGAAACTCGAGTAGGGAAGAGCCATCTTCCCCTACTCGCGCGCGGGGTGCGTGCAGCAGCGCTGCTAATTTCCCTACGCACCCCTGCGCATAAATAGACGCGCAGGCATGCGGTTTCCAACATGCCTGCGCGTCATCCATGACGTTATAACATTCCTATTTCTTGTGATCCATCAGCTGTGGATCCACTGTATTCAACCTGCTGACAGCGCTGTAATACTTCGTCGCCGCACTCGCTGTCACTTTCCGCTCCCTGATCTCCTGACGTTTCGAAGTCAATGCTGCTTCCATCGATGCTTTATTGCGCTGCTCCTGCGCCTCGATCGAGACACCTTTGGCAACCGCTTCCCTGACCAGATCCTGCATCCGCTGAACTTTCTCCCTGTACTTGTCGGGATTGCCCTGCACTTCCTCCCTGACCAGCTCATAGGTCGATGTGAATCCGTCATCCAGCCGGTTGAGTTCCTCGATCAGTTCACCCTTCTCGTCCATGACCACATCGTATGCCTCCGCATCAAACGGTCTCTTCGTCGATACCTCCAGCTGACGTTTGTTGATCTCATAGACTTTGTCAAGTACTTCAAGTTTCTTTTCCAGACTTTCTGTCATAATCTGCAGATAGTTTTCTGTCATGTCTGTTCCCCTTCCATACTGTACCAGACGAACTGTCCGATCAGGTTCCGGTCCTCTTGTAAGCGCCCAGATTACCCTGCCCGCCTGCCACTCTCGCCTGCGCAACGGGATTGCTCTTATCTCCGGCCACTTTCTTCATGACCTCTTTCCAATTGTCCCTCATGGAACGCAGATGCTTTAACACCTCTTCCATGATCTCGGGATCTTTCGCCACATTTGCCTCATGGCACCGTCTCAACAGATATACGTACACATTTTCAAACTCCTGCGACACCGCATATTTTCTGTCAAGCGTATCCCTGAAATTCTGGATGATCTTCTCCACCTTGACGATATTCTCATGCGCCTTTGCAGGATCCTTGTTTTCCATGGCGAGAATTGCCACGTTTCCGAACTTGATCGCCCCATCGTAGAGCATTAGTGTCAGCTCCGCCGGTGAAGCCGTCATAATCTTCGCATTCTGATATTGTGCATATCCATTTTGTTTGAGCATGCATTTCCCTCTTTCTACGCGGATCCCGCCCAGGATCCGCGTTGTACTCCATTTCCACCTATATCAACAGATATTGCTTCCTTCATTATTGTCCCAGCATACTTGCGAGGGAATTCTGGCTCGACTGCAGCTTTGACAGCGCCACCTCCATCGCAGAGAACTTCTTGTACCACTTATCCTCGTAGGCATCCAGCTTCTTCTGCGCTTCCTTGATCCTCTTGGTATAGTCGTCGTACTCGTTCTTCATGCGCTTGTCGTCGTACACCTTGTAGATGCTCCTGTACTCCGTACTCCCCATCGTATCGTGGAGAGAACTGTACATCTCCTTACTCATCGTCGTGAAGAGCTCGATCACCTTGTCAGGATCCGCTGCGATCGCTTCCTTGAGCTTGTTCTTCTCATCGGAATACTTGTCATCATCACTGTCACCCATAATATGAAGCGCGTTGCGCTCTGCTTTCTCCGTGTCAAAATAGCTGCCTGTGCCGATACCGAAGTTGACAAGATACAGTGTCTCGCCGCCGATATCGTAGCCCTTATTGATCGCGCCTGTCATACACTGCATCACCGTGTAGAGATCCTTGTCCTTCCGGAGCAGGGAACCCTTGATCGTATCTTCCCACTGCTCGACCTCTTCGTCGGACATGGCTTCCTTCTCCTCCTCGGTAAGCATGTTGTACTTCCTTGCGGAGTTGGCGCTGTAGAGTTTCGTCATCTCGTTCATGATGTCATTGTACTCCGTGATGAAGTCCTTGATCATGTCGTAGATGCCGTCATAGTCCGTATCTGTCGTGATATTGATGTTCTCATCCGTTTCTTTCGTCACCGCGTTTGCCGTGATGCTCAGTCCGTTGATCGTAAAAGTATTCTTGTCGGAAGTAAATACCGCTCCGTTCAGGACGATCTCCGCATCCTGTGCATCGATGCGGGTTGCCTCTGAACCGTTTGCATATTTGTAGTCTGTCTTGAGACCGAGATCCATCAGCACGCTGTCATCCGTGTTCCCCGCGGCATCGAGTCCCTCGAGCGTGAACTCCTTGTCTGCTCCCGTGTCCATGGCGGAGATGAAAAACCGCTGATTCGCCTCGTCAAAGCTCGCCCGGACACCGCCCTCCGACAGTTTCGAAGTGAGCTGTCCGATCTCCATGTCCGCTGTGATCTCCACCTCAGTAACCTTCGCATCCGCGCCCTTGCCGACTGTGAGCTTGATCTTCTTGCCGACCAGATCCGGCGAGATATCGCTCACCTTCGCCTTGTAATCCTTATCCTTCTCAGAATAGTTCTTGAAGTCACCCGGCTCGTAGATGTAGTCCTTCATCGTGATCGCGTTGCCCGTGAAGGTATCCTGCTGACCGTCGCTCATGTCGGCGAGTCCGAGTCCCTGCAGGATCGTCTTGTTTGTGCCTGACGGCGAGCTGCTTGACATCTTGACAGTTGTCGTCGCATCCGCTCCGGTCACTGTGACCTTGCCCCGGTCGTACTCCATCGAAACATTTTTGCCTGCGGCAGCCGCCGCATTGTTAAACTTCGTGATAAAATCACTGATCGTATCCGTGCTGTTGATATTGCCGACTATAAATTGATCTGTGCCGACCGTAACCGTCAGCTGACCGTTGTCATCCGCAACACCGAGATCTTTCAGTGTCAGCGACGAATTGTAATTTTTGATAAATTCCTCTTCGGTGATGACTCCGTTCTGGACATCCTGCGATTCCTTTGCCGCTGCCTTTGCCTTCTCCTCGTCAAAGATCGAGACGTCGCCCTTCCTCTTCATAGACACCTTGGCGCCCGTCAGATAGCCCGCCTTGGCAAGCTTATTGATCCTCAAGGACTGCGTACCGTTCACTGCGCCCTCGCTCGCCGTGATCGTCGCCTTCGACGGGTCGGAGACCGTTGTCTTCTTCTTGGCATAGCTTCCCGCCAGTCTCATGTTGGACAGGGTACCTGTGTAGAGCTTGTAGATGCGCTTGTTGAGATCCTGCCACTTCGCCGTCTTCCACTCCAGTTTCTTCTGGTCATGCTTTAAGTTCGTTACCTTCTGTGCTTTCGCCTGAACTAACTGCTGTATTATCGACTCCGTATCCATACCTGAATACATACCCGTCATTCTCAATAAATCTGACATTGTAATCCCTCCATATTATACCATTACAACAACGTACTATTTTACTCCCGATCACATTCTCTGATCAACCAGCACGCCTGCAAGCTCCATCCGCTTTGCCAGCAGATCCAGTGTCTTCTCAGGCGGGATCTCCTTGATCACTTCCTGCGTGTCCCTGTCCACCAGCTTGATGACGATGCGGTTCGTCTTCTCATGAATCCCGAACTTCGTGTCGGAATAATGGGGCAGCGATGCAACAGCCTTCTCCATGACTTTCTTTAGTTTGTCGAGATTGACATCCTTCTGATCATCGATGAGCTGTTTTTTGTCAGCCTGTATAGACAACATTACTGATTCATCTGATTCTTTTGCGATCTGTACTTCCATCACTCCATCCGTGGATTCTGTCCTCCCAGTCTCCGCAGCTTTGGGTGCTGCTGACTGCTCAGGTGCCTTCCTTGTCTGATTGTTCTGAACTATCTGTGTAGCCGGAACGGTCTGCTGCCGGGTATTGCTCCCTGATATAGGCTTCATATACATGCTAATCACCTCCATGTCACGCATGCGCATTCTTCATGCAATTCTCCTAACCGTTCAGTCCTTCATTCCCGCAGACGCCGAGCCCCGCAAAATCCCGTCCCAAACAGTTACCAACTTCATCATACAAACTGCAATCAAAATAATTTCATTTACTATATCGTCAAATTCTATTGAAAAATTAATGGTATATCTCTATTTTATACGAAAATAGCTGAAAAAACAACAGAAAAATTTCCGCTGGGCTGAACTGTTACGACAACTTCCCAGACATGTACATCCTGTCACAATACTGCTACTTTTGCTCCAACAGCGCCTGCAGTCTGGCGATCTGTGCGTCCCGCTCTGCGAGCTGCCGCTCGTTTTCAGCCTTCTGCTGTGCGATGACTTGTTCCTGCTCTGCGATGACATTTCCCTGCTCTGCAATAATAGCATTCTTTTTCGCAAGGTCCTTTTTGTACCTGCTCTCGATCGTCCGCGCCACACGGTCAGCTTCCTCGCACGCTTCACACCAGTAGCGCACTTCATCGTCCTGGTTCAGGCGGAACACGGTCTCACAGGTCTCCTGAAAAATCTCATCTTGTTGTGACAACATCTTTAACTCCTCCCATGTCCTGGTCTTAAGCAGACGCGCCCAGTAGTCGAGTTTCCACTGTCTGTCCTCCTCTGTTGCCAGTTCGATCTGATTTAAGTCTAACACATTCAGCGTGAACTTGTCATTATAAATGTAATGCTTTTTTATGTTCATCATCTTGTTTGCGGCATAGAACTCGGGATAGTCGGGAAACGGTGTGAAGTCCAGGATCCCTATATGGTATGCCGGTCTGATATCAGAGTAGTCCTCCCCTTTCTCCAGGCTGTTAAAAATCCGGCACAGATACGACAGCGAACGGTCATCCCAGAATTGCTGTGTCCTGACTTGCAGCTCGATATTGATGATCGCCGTGTCATTCAGCATAACTTTGATATCAAGGATAAAATCCTTGTCGCGCATCCTGTCGCTGAACTCGATCGGATTGAACAGCACGACTGACTGCACCTCATCAGGTTCCAGATGCAGCAGCGCGCAGACCAGTCCTTTTAATACTCTCAAAAACACCCAAAAATGTTTAAGAATATGTGGATATTATCCGATATATATGGTAATATAGTTTTGCATATAATGCAAATTATATAGCACCAGTTTACAGAGAATGGCGGATGCAGTACCTGCTGGAAAGCCGACGGGCAAAAGGAATTGTCCTGACGTAATGCGCTGTCCATTTGGCAACCAAACACCATAGAAACACATGGAGGTATTTATTATGGTAGTACAACACAATCTCAGGGCAATGAACGCCAACAGAATGTTGGGCATCACACAGGGAACGCTATCCAAATCAGCAGAAAAGCTGTCGTCCGGCTACAAGGTGAACCGTGCGGCTGACGACGCGGCAGGTCTTTCCATTTCCGAAAAAATGAGAAAACAGATCCGCGGACTGTCACAGGCTTCCCTGAACGCAGAGGACGGCATCAGCGCAGTACAGACTGCCGAGGGCGCGCTCACCGAGGTACACGACATGCTGCAGCGCATGAACGAGCTTGCGACCAAGGCGTCAAACGGCACCAACGCACTCTCCGACCGCCAGACGATCCAGGACGAGGTCGACCAGCTCCTCACGGAGATCGACCGCGTATCGGAGACGACAAAATTCAACGAGATGTATCTCCTGAAAGGAGACACCGACAAAGTGACCAGGTATCTGAACGCAAAGGACGCCGGTCTTGACGGAACGATCTCGCAGAATGCTACAAGGGCGTCTTTTACGATGAATGCGCTCAAGCTTGGCGACAGCATCACGATCGCGGGAAAGGAGTATACGATCGGTTCAAATGATGAGACCATGACACAGGATGCCATCATCCGATCGATGACGAACGGTCAGTTTGGTAACAACGACTTGCTAAACAACAAAGATGCGTTAAATGCGGCAGCAATGGCAGGCGCCCATATCGATGTGGACGGTACACAATACACGATCGTTACCGACGCCGCACAGGAAAATGCTGACAAGAATATACTGACATTCTCCAATATTCTTGAGAAGATCGAGATCGGCAGCACTGCAGAGTACAACGGAAAGACATACCACACACTTACCGACGGAACGCTGTTACCCGATGGTAGTCTCGATGGCAGCGATGATATCGATGATATCAATGCATCATACATTACCGACCTCCAGGCATACAAGCTGATTCGTCAAGAGCTCGGTCTCGCCAACAATATCGGGGCGAACAAGGAAAATTCCGATGTGGATATCGTCATCACAGACGATAATAATGTAACCTTAAATCTGGCTACAGCTCCGGATACAACTCCTATCACGAACGCCAAGAAGGTCACATTCACCTTTGACAAAGGTCAGTACACCGCAAAAGAAGACTTCAACTTCTCGCTCCATGTGGGCGCGGATGCGGATATGACCAACAAGATCAGTGTGGGCATCAAGGCGCTTGACACGGCAGGACTTGGCATCGACGGATTGAATGTAAAGGATTCGACAGGCGCAAGCGCCACATACGCGATCGACTCCATCTCAGATGCCATCGCGTCCGTATCGGCACAGCGCTCCCTGCTCGGCGCAGTCCAGAACCGCTTAGAGCACACGATCAACAACCTGGACAATGTCGTGGAGAACACGACAGCCGCAGAGAGCCAGATCCGCGACACGGATATGGCGACAGAGATGGTAAAATACTCCAACGCCAACATCCTCTCGCAGGCCGGACAATCCATGCTGGCTCAGGGCAACCAGGCAAACCAGGGTGTCCTCAGTCTATTAGGCTAGGCTCAGAGATTACAAAAACCACCGCAAATGCGGTGGTTTTTCTGTGCGCGGGTACAGAGGATATCTACCAGCGGAAACTTGTGGGCATGATCCGTCCCTCTACCCTGCAAGCAGTGAGAGGATCCCCTGACTTGACTGGTTCGCCTGCGAAAGCATTGCCTGCCCGGACTGCAGCAGGATATTGCGGTTGGAGTAAAGCACCATCTCTCGAGCCATGTCCGTGTCACGGATCCGGCTCTCGGAGGCTGTCGTGTTCTCCACAACGTTATCCAGGTTCTTGACCGTGTGCTCAAGGCGGTTCTGGTATGCGCCAAGCCTGCTCCGCTCCGCACTGACCTTGTCCTTTGCCTTGCCAAACGCCTTGATCGCCTGATCCGCGCCGCTGACCTGAACCATGAGCCGCCTGTATTTGCCCTTCGAAGTCCTCACTACCTGCTTCTCATAGATATAGCCGCCCCTGACATCGATATTGTCAATGCCGAGCGCATGGCTTGATATGGTTGCCATCTTCAATACCATCTGGTTTCCCGTGTCCGCGCCAACCTGCAGTGCGACCTGCAGCGGCTCCTCGTGGGATCCGGGTATGCGCACTTCCTTCTCATACATGACGCCGGCGGCAAACAATCCCCAATCCATCTTTGTATTGTAAGGTGTCCCGGGACGCTCATCGTACACCCAAAGTTTATTGGGGTTGGTGGGATCTTTCTCCAACCGAGTAAAATGATCTGCCGGATGCCCTGGAACTCCATTGCTGTCCTTTGTGAGATCCAGGATCGCATCGATCAGATCCGAAGCCGAATGGATGTCATCAATCCCCAGTTTGAATACATAGGAATTGCCCGACTGGACGGGAGGCTGTGCGCCTGTGCCTGCAGTGAATTCCACACAGTAGAACTTATCGCATGTACAGCATGTCGTACTGAATCCCTTGCCGTACAGATCCTGCTTCGTGTCAGCCGAATAATCCTTGAAGTCCATGCTGGCAGCATAACTTCCCTTGTAGGTCTCGGAAAGCACCGTCTTGCCGTCTACCTCATTTTCCATGTCGATCGCCGGGCAGTCTACCCAGTCCGGCAGGCTTCCGACCGGAAGCAGCGTTCTCACCACCCGGTCCGGCGCATACACGCCGATCCCCTTGAGCACCTGGATCTCATTGAACTTCGTGCGCTCCTTGATCGCATCGATCTCCGTGATGATCTGGTCGATCTCGTCCTGGATCTTCTGTCTGTCCGCCGCACTGTTCGTGCCGTTTGACGCCTGGACAGACAATTCCATGCACCGGTCGATCATATCATGTACTTCCGTCAGGGCGCCATCCGCGATCTGTATCATGGAAATGCCATCCTCAGAATTTGCCGATGCCTGTGTCAGCCCTCGGATCTGCTTGCGCATCTTCTCCGATATGCTCAAGCCCGCGGCATCATCCGCCGCTCTGTTTACCTTGTACCCGCTTGAGAGCTTCTCCGCAGATTTTCCCAGAATCCCTTCCGTCATGCCTAACTGGCGGTCCGCGTTCATCGCTCTGATATTATGTTGTATCCTCATGACCATCATCCTCCTTGACATCCTGGTCGTATATAACCCAAGCCGGATAACGGTATTTTCCTTGTGAGTTATATTAGTTGCGCAAGGTTTAGATAATACTAGACCTTATCTTATTTATCGGCACATTTTATAAAATTCTTAAGATATGTGTGCAATTTTTGCAAAAAAGTTATGCAAAACATCATACTCCCTTTTCGGAAAGTTGTTCCTACTGCTCATTTTCCAATACCTTTATATAGAAATAATAGTGTGCTGTCCCACCATAACCATTCTTTTCAGCGTCCCATTCGGCAACGACCTCATAAATATATCCGCCTGGCTTCAACTCTATTTCATAGCCGTCAATAGCGATAGTTTCACTGTCTGCACCATGGTTGTTCCATTGCTTCTCATTCCAGCACTGAATATTTAAAATTGAATCGGGGTTCTCTGCGAACTCCAAAGCAGCTGTCGTCTTTGAGGTTTCAAATTTTGGAATCCAATTTTCGCAATCCAGCGGGTGCGGACTATCAGTTTGTGTCACGGTAGAAGTTCCATCGCTGTTTCTTTTCTGCCACACATAAGTCCCCAACAGCGTATCAAAAGCAGTTTCATCGCTTATGACAGTTAATCCGGGCGGCTCTTCCAATACGATACTGGCATTTTCATCCTTTAACAGTCTGTTTGCATATGCATTGAGTGCCTGACATGGTTCATATTTCGTCCTATAACCAACACCATTGATCACAAAGAATGGGTTATATGCCATGACTTCTGTCTGTGTTCCGTCCGACAGCACCAGCGTAAAGACCACGCCCTGTCCGCTATACTCTGTATAGGAATTGTCTTCCCTGTAGAGCACCACCTCATTCAAATATCCTGTTAATTCCTCGATGTCCACAATTTGAATGGTGGTGTCCGGCGGAGTCACCCGCACTGTGGCTGACACGATTTCCGCCGGTTCCATATCTTGAAATGGTTTTTTGCCTGCAGCAGTACGATAAACAATCATGATCATACCTATAAGTACTATGCATGCCAATATAACGATCAGCGCCTTCTTTTTCATAACGATCCTCCTCGTATCTTCATAATCTATATAGATGCTCAACAAAAACTTTCGTTATTGGGAGTCGATCGCGAAGTTCGTCGGCAGCGAACTTTCGCCACAAATCACGGACATGCCTGTCATATTTAAAAAAGGACTGCTGAAATATCAGCAGTCCTTTTTTTATGGTAGAAACTAACGTTCCCTTCCTGTGGAATCGGTGATTACTGCAGTAAGCTGAGTACACCCTGGTTCGCCTGGTTCGACTGTGCCAGCATAGACTGACCAGCCTGCTGGAGGATGTTCGCATTCGAGTATTTCACCATCTCAGTTGCCATGTCTGTGTCACGGATCTGGCTCTCTGCAGCTGTTGTGTTCTCAACAACGTTATCCAGGTTATTAATGGTATGCTCTAATCTGTTCTGGATCGCACCGATCATTGACCGCTGCTGGGAAACATGTGCGATAGCCTCCGCGATCGAATCGATCGCGTAAGTAGCATATGCCCCTGTTGAATCCTTAACATTCAGACCATTGATGCCTAGTCCCCTGGTATCGAGCGCATCGATCGTCACACCGATCTTGTTTGTCATGTCTGCGTCAGCACCTACGTGAAGGTTGAAGTTGAGCGCTTCCTGGACGTCGTATTTGCCCTTGTCAAATGTGAAAATTGCTTTCGTAGGGTTAGTCTGATCATCCATTACAACATCAGCGACTTCAGCGTTTCCACCAGTCTTTGCTCCGATGCTGTTGGCAAGTGTCAGCTCCTGACGAATCATCGAGTATGCTTTTGCTGCTGTTATGACAGATGCATCTACATCGTCAACGTCATCTGCTTTTTTATCTCCATTTACACTTACATCATCTTTCATTACATGATATGTTTTACCTTTATACAGTACCGAACTCTGCTCGACAATTTTACCTTGAAGTTTATCCTTTGTTAAAATATTTTTGTCTGCGTTTTCCTCAGCAGCATTGTCCGTCAATGTATACTGTACACCATCAATTGTAATCAACTCGCCTGAAGCCATGGAGTCAACAATCGCCTTTGCCGCATCAACACCATCAGTGCCAACAAGACCGATCTGATACTGCTTACCGCCGATCGAGATGCTGTCACCAAACTGTAAAGCATTCATTGTGAATGTCGCAGTTGTCGCGCCATCCTGAAGCTGTCCGTCGATTCCTGCATCCTTCGCCTGCAAATACTTCTCAACCCTGTTCGCATCACCCTTCAAGAGGTAGATCTCGTTGAACTTGGTCGTCTCTGCTACTCTATCAATCTCAGTAAGGAGCTGGTCAACTTCGTCCTGGATCGTCTGACGGTCTGACAAAGCGTTCGTTCCGTTCGCTGCCTTCACTGCAAGCTCATTCATTCTCTGTAACATATCATGCACTTCTGTTAAAGCACCTTCTGCTGTCTGCACTGCACTGATGCCGTCCTCAGCGTTGGTGGAAGCCTGTGTGAGACCTCTCATCTGCTTTCTCATCTTCTCTGAGATCGCAAGCCCTGCCGCATCGTCTGCCGCACGGTTGATCTTGTAACCAGAAGAAAGCTTCTCTGAAGACTTTGACAAAACACCTGTTGTGATTCCTAACATTCTGTTTGCGTTCATTGCTCTAAGATTGTGCTGTACTACCATATAATTACCTCCTTGTAATTGCCGCATGCGACTCCCCCGCATACGGATGTCGGCGACTCCCTTCGCCCCATTTGTTACACAAAATTTTTACTATATTAAATTTTCATATTCCCCGGAAAATGCTTTAAATTCCATTTCGGCATCAACTTAAAGTTTTACCGGATTGCGTTGAATGGTCTCATTTCTGTTTCCATTCACATATTATATCGGACAATATCCAGTATACTTTATAGTTGTCTGAATATTTTTTTTATTTTTTTAATTGCATATATTTTCAATACAATTAAAGGGCTGCCGGAAGCTATCCTGCGCAGGCTGCGCCTGCCATTTTTCTGCTGCTCCCAAACACGATCTTTTGATCAACCCAGCAGCGACAAAATGCCCTGGTTTGCCTGCGCGAGCATGGACTGCCCTGCCTGCAGGAGAACACTGTTGTTGGAATATGTCACCATCTCCTCCGCCATATCGGTATCGCGGATGTTGGACTCCGCCTGCGTCGTATTCTCGACAACATTGTCAAGATTCTTGATCGTATGCTCCAGACGGTTCTGCATCGCACCGATCAGGGAACGCTGCGTGGACACTTTCTTGAGCGCGTCCGCGGCAACATCTATCATATCTGTCGCCAGATCACCTGTATCATCCACGATTCCGATCCAGTTCGAGTGGATCTTGTTCACGCCAAGCCCTGACGACGAAAGGTTTTCGATCTCGACGGTGATCTTGTTGGGCTCATCGGAATCCGCTCCCGCATGCAGATTGAACTGCTCTATGGTCACATCTGCCAGAAACTGAAACGGTTCGATATTGCCGTCTCCGTCGAAATCATAGTTCCGTTCATCCCTCACCCTGGTCCCCATCAGTGTACCTGCCAGCAGATACCCGTCAGCGATCCCGTTGTCCGCATTGAGGCATTGTACGTGAGTATGGAAGAGAGCTCCGTATGCGCCTGGTCAAGCGCCGCCACACTTTCCGCATCGCCGTTCAGGGTATCCTCCAGAAGTTTCCCGGATGCCCTTAGCACACGCATTACCTCTGACCATCCTGATGCCGGCTGATCAGGCAATTCGAAAAGCCGCGCAAAAAACTGCAAAAGAAAACCGCCGTGCAGCACACACGGCAGTTTTCCATATATGTGAAATGGTAAGTACCTATTTCAAGCATATTAACGCAAATTTTAATATAATGATCTACTATCGATCGTTCGGAACCGGATCCGCCGATGTCACGCGGGTGTTGGGAGTACCTGTGGTAGCAGGTGCACCTTTGTGAAAATGGAACCGGCATATATGCGATACCGAAAACGTTACAGTCTTCGGATTTTGTCCGAAACCATCAGTCTGTCTGTTATCACAAACGGTCTGATCATTCTGTCCTGAATGATCGTTCTGTCAATCTGATCTTGCAGTTCACAACTTTTAACAAATTTTTAGTTCAAATTTCTTATTCGGATTTTCGCCCTCGGATTTCCGATCCCCATACTCTATGGCAGCCGAAAATCTTATCATCAAGCACGGGCAGCCTGGCGCTGCCCATGCCTTATCCGGGTTTTATACGCCCGTTTTTATTATGTTTCTGATTAGCCTAAGAGGCTGAGTACACCCTGGTTTGCCTGGTTGCCCTGTGCGAGCATTGACTGACCAGCCTGTGAGAGGATGTTCGCATTGGAGTACTTCACCATCTCTGTAGCCATATCTGTATCACGGATCTGGCTCTCTGCTGCTGTCGTGTTCTCCACTACGTTATCCAGGTTGTTGATCGTGTGCTCTAATCTGTTCTGTACTGCACCGAGTAATGAGCGCTGTGCAGATACATGTGCCACTGCGTCTGCGATCGCATCGATTGCATATGTTGCAGATGCACCTGTGCCGTCCTTTACATTCAGTCCCTGGATGCCAAGCCCTGCTGTGTCGAGAGCGTCGATGTTCACAGAAATCTTGTTGGTCATGTCTGCGTCTGCGCCTACGTGGAGTGCGAATGTCAGACCTTCTTTTCTGTCTACAGTGCCCTTGGTGATCTCAAACACCATATTTCCATCTGCATCAGCAGCTGTAGGCACAGTTCCTGCCTTTGCCGATGTCGTTGTAGCGCCAACACTGCTTGCAAGCTGCAGTTCCTGATTGATCATTGCGTATGCTTTAGCTGCAGTGATAACCTGCGGCTTTGTGTCATCAATACCATCCGCTCCATTAGCCTGATCTACCATGGCATTAAATGTTTTGCCTTTGTAAACTGCCGAACTTCCATCCGCTACTTTATCCTTAATCTTATCGATTGTGAGCATATTCTTATCTGCGTTTTCTTCTGCTACAGTTCCAACTACGGTATACTGTGTACCGTCAACCGTAACCAGCTCACCAGGTGTCGCAACTCCGATGGAAGCCTGCACATCAGCTGCCGTGCTGCCGATGGTATACTCTGTTCCACCGATCTTGATGGTATCGCCAAGCTTTAACTCTTTCATTGTGAAAGTAGCTTTGGTCGTATTCTGTGTCAGTGTACCCTCGATACCTGCGTCATGTGCATCAACTGTAACCGTCTTTGTATCCTTGTCACCCTTCAACATATACATCTCGTTGAACTTGGTCGTCTCTGATACACGGTCGATCTCTGTAAGCAGCTGATCTACTTCGTCCTGGATCGTCTGGCGGTCAGAAAGTGCGTTTGTGCCGTTTGATGCCTTTACTGCCAGCTCGTTCATTCTCTGCAACATGTCATGAACTTCTGTCAGAGCGCCTTCTGCTGTCTGCACTGCGCTGATACCGTCCTCTGCATTCAGTGATGCCTGTGACAATCCGCGGATCTGCTTTCTCATCTTTTCAGAGATAGAGAGTCCTGCTGCGTCATCGGCTGCGCGGTTTACCTTGTAACCGGAAGAAAGCTTCTCAGCTGACTTGGAAAGTGTTCCCTGTGTTATGCCTAACATTCTGTTTGCGTTCATTGCTCTAAGATTGTGCTGTACTACCATATAAATACCTCCTTGTGTTTACATGATATAGGATTTGCCAAAGCAATCAGCGTCTCCTATACCAAAGCCAACTTTGTTGGCAGCGCCACCTTCGTTGGCTCGGACAATTCCTTTTGCCCGGGCGAGTTCCATCGCCACTGTTACTTTGTTTCCTTTTTGCTAAGGCTTAGCCCTAGCTTGCCCTGCTGTCTGCCATTTCACCTTCAGACAGCTGCAATCCTGTACTTACCAATATTTAATTGTAATTGTAAGCCCTAAGGCTTTACTCTATATTTATGGAAATACTTACGTTCACTGCCGGCATTTCCAAAAATATCATTTTTCTGTATCAGACGCATTCCTGTCAAATCACTCTGTACTGATACCACTTTCGTGCTTCAAAATGTATGATAGTTTTCTAATCTGTTTTCAATATCTGTTATTCATTTTCTTTTACTTGGAAAATCAAATGACCTGCTGTATCATTGACTGTGCTGCAGTCTGATCACAGCTTTCTGCTGATCTGGGCAGTCCGCCCCGCATGATGTCTGACAATTGTCATAGGACATCTGCCTAAGATTATACTATACTACCACCATAAATACCTCCTTGTGTTTATCTGGTAAAAGATTTGTGAAAGCAACTGGCAGATCTTTCATCGAACGAATCCTTTCGTCCTAAGCGATCCTTCACGCCATCATCACTTTGCTTTTTTGTTGTGTTGTAAGCTTTTTGTTTGCTTACACTTTATATATCGGTGCATCTTCAAAATACTTTAGCTTTATTTTGAAATTTTTTTAATTTTCTATACATTTCGAATTATCGCAAATTTTAAAACAATTATGTAAACCCCATTTCCTCCTGCTCCTGTTCTAAATTCATTGTAAAACAGCCTTTTTTCAGCAAAAATACAGGTTTTGCAGTGCAAATTTTATGTTAATATGCTTTTATCAGTAAATTCTGCTACATCCTTTATCCTTGACGATTTTATCAGATTTGTGAACGTGATCCCCTTGCTGACCACGTCCAATGCTATCAGTTATGACTTCTATATTAAGATATATGAAGCACCTGATCCGGTACGCGTTATATGCTACTATCGTCGACACCGGATCATCACAACCTAATGTCTGAATATGAAACCGTAAAATAACCATCTCCCTATAGTCCTATAAATACCATGTTCTTTTCTGTGGTGTTCTGGACTATAACCATTCTTCCTATGATCTGTTACTGTTCACGCCCCAACTAATTCTGACACAGTTTTATGTAATGAAGGTGTAAACAGCAACCCATTTGCACACAAAATGCTAAAGTGCAAGCATTTTGGCGCACGCTTTTCACTACTTTTATTGACGAGTGAACAGTAACGTCACAGTTCAGCCCTGGACTTCGCACTCCGCCGCAAAGTCCGTGAGAAAGCATAGTGGTTGAGATGCATCAATCCAACCGCGAAGTAGTTTTTGCATGGCTTGATGCTTGTAACAGCAGTCCGAAGGCTGAACTGTCACGAATTTTTTACACCTTTCTCAACTTTGCAAACGCCGCGTACATGACCTTATTGCCGTACTCGTCAAACGCCACTGTCACCTTGAAGTCTCTCGTGTCCCGCACTATATCCACCACCGTGCCTTCCCCGTACTTCACATGGCATACCCTGTCGCCCGCCGCATATCCTGGACCATCTGCCGATATCGGCGGTGCTCCCTTCGTGAGTCCATCCAGGGACTTTGCGATATATGGCTTGTTTTTTGCCGGAGTCTCTTTCTTCTTTGCGACAGCCTTCGGGCGCGATGCCAGGATCTCGGACAAATCCTTCTTTGCAGCCGGCTGTGTTGTGCGCTGCGGCACCGCCTGCCTTGTCGTCCCTGATTTTTCCGCAACAGGCTTTGAAGGCTGTCCCATAGATGCCATCATCTGAGCTGCTGTCTCCCAGTTGTTCTGCGGTTTGTCAAACACGGTATCATTTAGTGCCCTGTTTCCTGTAGCGACAGCTGCGCCTGCCTGGAACGGCTTCGCTTTGAAGATGTTTTTCTCCCATGAATCATCCGCGTACTCCTCTGTCTCCCATCGCCGGACACCAGGGATCTTGCTGTCCAGGAGCGCATCCGGGATTTCCCTGACAAACCGGCTGATCGGATTGTACTGTGTCTCGCCCCTGATCATCCGTGCCTTCGCGTATGTGATCGTCAAATCCTCCTTCGCCCGCGTGATCCCCACATAGGCGAGACGCCGCTCCTCCTCGATGTCCTCGGGATTATCCGAGTTGATCGTCACATATCCCGGGAAGATCCCATCTTCCAGTCCTGACAGATACACACTGGAAAATTCAAGCCCTTTCGCACTGTGCAGCGTCATCAATAACACACGGTTGTCATCCTTGTCGACGTTATCGATGTCAGCCACCAGCGCCACCTCCTCAAGAAATGCAGACAGCGTAGCCTCCTCGCCAAGCTCTTCGCACTCCAGCTCAAAGCTTACCATTTTTGTGATCAGCTCATCGATGTTCTCCACCCTGTCCTCCGAATCCTCCTCGCCGGACTCCTCGAGCTCCCTCACGTAGCCGGTTGTTTCTATAACATCAGTTATCAGATCTTCCAGAGAGCTGTTTTGCAGCTTCGTGCGGAACATCCGGATCATCGTCGCAAAATCCCTGAGTTTATCTGTGGACTTGCCTTTGCCCAGCGTCGATATCTCATCCACATGCTGTAGCGCCTCATAAAAACTCAGTCCCATGTGGTCTGCGTAGTCCTGAACTTTGGCGATGCTCGCCGCACCGATCCCGCGCTTTGGCACGTTGATGATACGCTTCACCGCCAGGTCATCCCTGCCGTTGTCGATCGTCTTTAAGTACGCCAGAATGTCCTTGATCTCCCGCCTCGCATAGAAATTCACACCGCCCACCACATTGTAGGGGATATTCAGCGCGACGAAGCTCTCCTCGAGAAGGCGCGACTGCGCATTTGTCCTGTAAAGCACCGCGCAATCCCTGTAGTCGCCCACAAGTTCCCGCTTCTTTCGTTTGATATCACCTGCTATGTATTCAGCTTCCTCATATGCGGTGTCAAATGCCCTGAAATGGACACGGTTTCCCGCCCCCTTATCTGTCCAGAGCGCCTTCGACTTCCTTCTGGTATTGTTCGCGATCACCGCATTCGCGGAATCGAGGATGTTCTGGGTGGAACGGTAATTCCGCTCCAGCTTGATCACCGCCGCCTCAGGATAGACCTGCTCAAAGTCAAGGATATTTCTGATGTTTGCCCCTCGAAACTTATATATAGACTGGTCGTCATCACCCACCACACAGAGATTTCTGCTGCGCTGTGCCAGGAGCCTGATCAACTCAAACTGCGCTGTGTTCGTGTCCTGGTACTCGTCAACCATGATATACTGAAAGCGTTTCTGATAATTCTCGAGCACCTCCGGGCAGCTTTTGAAGAGCTCCACCGTCTTCGTGATCAGGTCATCAAAATCAAGTGCGTTATTTTTTTTCAGCGTGAGCTGATACTCCGCATACGCAGCCGATATCTTCTTTTTGTAAAAGTCGCCCGCCGCCGACATCTCATATTCTGTCGTCGAGATGAGATTGTCCTTCGCGGAAGAGATCGCACCCAGGATCGTCTTTTCCTTCAGCTGCTTTGTGTCGATCTCCAGCCGCTTGCACACATCCTTCATGACACTCTTGGCATCATCCATGTCGTAGATGGTAAAGTTGGAATCAAACCCCAGCCGGTCAATATGTCTCCTGAGGATCCGCACGCAGGTCGAGTGAAATGTCGATATCCAGATGCTCTCTGCGCCGTGCCCCACGATTTCATCCACCCTGTCACGCATCTCGCCCGCCGCCTTATTGGTAAATGTGATCGCCAGGATGCTCCACGCACTCACCCCCATATTTTCGATCAGATACGCGATGCGTCTCGTGAGCACACTCGTCTTTCCGCTGCCCGCGCCTGCGAGGATCAGCACTGGTCCCTCCGTGGTGAAGACACCTTTTTTCTGTTGTTCGTTCAATGTATCATAAAGCCCCATTTTCCTTTTTCCTTTTATTCTTCCATTATTTGACTGATTTATTATACCATTAAAGCATCACTGTTTCAATTCTTTTCGCTGTTTCACACGATTTTCCATATTCGGGCAGCCACTTTCCGTAACGTTGGCACAGTTGTGCAAAACGATGAAATGTCGACACTTTGCCTCACGTTTTCACCACTATCATTCACTTTTGCCTGACCTGGCGCATATGATAATCAAAACATCATTTTGAGGAAGATTATGAAAAATCTGAGAAAAATAAAACCTCTCGCAGTTCTTCTGACGGTCGTGCTCCTCCTATCCACGCTCGCCGTCGGATGCGGAAAAACACCGGGTTCCTCCAGATCCGACAGCTCTGCCAAAAAAGTAACGCTGAACGAAGTCGCACATTCCATCTTCTACGCGCCAATGTATGTTGCCATCGAGGAGGGATATTTTGCGGATGAGGGGATCGACCTCGAGCTCGTGACCGGGTATGGGGCAGACAAGACCATGACGGCACTGCTCACAGGCGAGGCAGACATCGGCTTTATGGGAAGTGAGGCGTCCGTATATACATACCTGCAGGGTGCCCAGGACTACGCGGTGAACTTTGCGCAGCTGACCCAGCGCGCCGGAAATTTCCTCGTGAGCAGGACTCCCATCGAAAACTTCAACTGGAATATGATAAAAGGTACTTACGTTCTCGGCGGGCGCAAGGGCGGCATGCCGCAGATGGTATTTGAGTACATTCTCAAGATGAATCAGATCGATCCCGACACAGACCTGACCATTGATACAAGTATTGATTTCGGATCTACCGCCGCCGCTTTCTCCGGTGCCAAGGAAGGTGATGCCGGATATGCCGACTTCACCGTCGAGTTTGAACCTCACGCCACGTCGCTCGAAACCCAGCAGAAGGGTTACATTGTCGCCTCCCTGGGCGTCGACTCGGGATATGTGCCCTACACTGCGTTCAGCGCGAGAAAAAGCTATATTGAGGAGAATCCCGAGACACTGCTTGCTTTTACCAAGGCGCTCCAGAAGGGAATGAACTATGTATCAAACCATTCAGCAAAAGAAATAGCATCTGTTATCAAACCACAGTTTCCTGAGACAGAGCTTGACACGATCACCACGATCGTGGCGCGCTATCAGGCACAGGACACATGGAAGGCAGATCTCGTCTACACGGAGGACAGCTTCACACTCCTGCAGAATATCCTCATGGAAGCCGGGGAGCTTGAGGAGTACGTTCCATATAAAGATTTGGTGACAAACACCTTTGCGGAACAGGCAAAATAGATCGAGCAGGGGAATACACTTCCTCTGCTCAATCTGTTTATTGCACCAATTCATAGAATACTTTTTATCCGCTACCCGACGCACAATATCATATTTTTTTCTGTCCTGACGCCAAACGCGCCGACACCAAGCACAGTGATGTTGTATGTCCCCTGCCGGCTTAGATCATAGTTTCCTGAGACATTGATGATATACTCGCCGGAACCATAGACGCCCTTTGCCGCATCCATCAGCCCGATCGCATTGTAAATGTCATGCTGGGATGCGCCAACCGGCAGCATCAGTGTCTCATCCCCGCCGGCTCCACCCGTCAGATACAGCGTCGGCCTAACCTGATTCCAGGGATTCATACTGCTCGTGTCGGTGGGATCCCACTTTTTCATAGGATTATCCGCCGTGAGCTTCACTTCCTCCGGTTTGCCCAGCGGTCCCGGATTCTCGGCATCGTCGTACACAATGACCTCCGTGCCCGCCTTACAATTGTCATAGATCCACTTTGCATCCGCACAGGTAAGCCTTACGCAGCCAAGCGAAGCGGGTTCCCCCAGCAGGTTGAACTGCTCCCACTCCATATTTCCGGCATTCTTCGTGTAGTATGGGATCGAGTGAAACATGATCCCCTTATTGAACCGCACTGCATAATGACCGTAGGAGCCATCCACCATCAGTCTCCACTGGTAATAATTGCTCGTCTTGAATGTCCCGAGCGGTGTCTCATGCCCTTCCCGCCCGCAGGAGCAGACAAATGCCTTGACCGGCACCAGCTCCCCGTCGCCCGCATCCTTTTCATATACGGTCACGCAATTCGCCGCGCGGTTTACCATGATCACGTACGCAGGTTTTGACTCCTTTGCGTTTGCCGCAAGGCTGCCGCCAGACAATACGCACAGACACACCGCAAGACAAAACGCCACAATTTTCCTGACACCAAAAAATCCAGAATTTCCCCTCACAAAAATTTCCCTCCTAGTTCTAAACAATCAACTCCCGGAGTCTATAGACACACCTAGACTTCCTTCTCAAGATTTAGACATAATACTACATTTTTCCATATTTTGCAACAAAAAACACCCTTATCGGGTGTTTTTTAAGGATTTTTTTATTTTTATGAAAACGGCGTAAATCCCACTCCGCTAAGCTGATCTCTCAGCCGGTTCTGCAATCCCATCATTCCGATGGTATCATTCAGATAAGAAGCATAATCCGTCTGCCTGTCCTCGCCCTTCTGGGAAAGCATGCTTTCCTGTATGCCGAGCATCTCTGCGAAATCACCGCTTGCCGTGCTCCTAGGCTCCTCCAGCTCCCCATAATCCTTGACATACAAGTCTTCCTTCTTCTCGGAAGCGATCACAAGCGGCTTTCCAGAACGTCCGTTATCCTGTCCGATCTTCTGCACGGCGTTCAGGCTGTAGGGATTGCCGTTTATGGAAGAAATCCGATAACTGCCAAATCCCGAGAATCCTGCGATTGCTGATATAGCCATAGAATACCTCCTTTCCATCTACCCTACTATTATAGAACTGTCGTCAGACAATTTCAAGATTTTATCTTCAATTTCGTCACATTTTCGTCCGAGTTTATTCTTTTTTCTTGTTGTCCGCCTTCTGATCCGATTTTCGAAAACTGCCCTCCCTGATCTCATCGATCAGTTTTTCGATCAGCTGCTTTTTCATATACACATCAAAACTCAGAAAACAGATAAACGAAAACAGCTTCAAGAATTCCCTGCTGTCCTCCGGGGCGTCCTCAAATGTCCCCATTGCACTGTCATACTCCGCCATAACATGGTGCTTGAGCGCCTCGATCTGATCGTACCCCACTTGAAAGATCTCTTCATAGATGGCCTTTATGTCAAACACCTCATCATTGTGAAAAAACTTTTCCGTGATCGGTCCGAGCAATGTCTGGATATCGCTGATCGACAAAATCCCCTTGTAATAATATATAAAGATCAGGACAAGGATGTGCTCCCTCGAATACTTCTTTCTGATCGGCGGCGGCAGTAGATCATTCTTCGCATAATTGTTGATCATGGTCTTTGTCATGATCTTGTCATCTCCAGGATATCTGGTCGTCTTGCGGAAATTTTTGTCCATGAACGTCGTCACCTGATCCATATACAGATCGATATTCGGTATATCGGAAGATTTCACATAGCTGATCCTGTCAAAGCTTTCCATGATACTGTTCAATAAATCTTTCGTGTCTATATGCATATGCCTTACCATGCCTTTCACTATACTATACAAAGCCCCACAATTTGCTGTTTCGCTTATATTATATAGTATTCAAAACTACTTATCAATACTATTGGCCTATTTTTCTTGTTCCAAACTTTACAGGGTGCCTCAAATATGTTAGAATATTTAAAACTGTAAAACTTTACAGCATTAAAGCCTTCATATGAAATATCAGATGTGATCAGGAGGTTAGATCAAGACATGAACAAAAAAATAAGAACCGATGCCGTCGACCATCTGATCGATGCGCTGCTCTGTCTCGAAACCAAGGAGGAAAGCTACAATTTTCTCGAAGATCTGTGCACGGTCAATGAACTGCTCTCCCTCTCCCAGCGTTTTGAAGTCGCCACCATGCTGCGCGATCACAGGACGTATCTCGAGATCGCAGAGAAAACAGGCGCCTCGACAGCAACCATAAGCCGCGTAAACCGCTCCCTGAATTATGGCAGTGACGGGTACGAACTGATCTTCGAACGGCTTGCCGACAGACAGGAGGGGACGGAATGACCGCCCCCTCCCCTTGCTCCCAACAGGCTCCCGGAGCCTCTTTTAGCCATACGTCTCCATGAAGCTCAGCGGATCGATATATCTCTCGTTTTCTATGATCTGATATCCCAGATCCTCTTTTCCTGTCTCGATACTAAAAAGTTCTGTCGCATTCGTCACGCTGTCCCCTTCCTTGACCTTGGGAACCGCTCCATTTCTATACACGGAATAATACCCGTTGCCGTGGTCGATCATCACGATATACCCCGCTCCCGCATCGCCGGCGATCGAGGAGACCGTACCGTCTGCCGTCGCGACCACGCTTGTCCCCTGCGATGCATGGAACACCGCGATCGGATTCCCCTCCAGCTCAGTCTCCTCCGCTTTGTAGGACGCTGTTCCCCGCAGCGGAAAGCCGGTGGGAAGATGCGCCTGCGCGATCATGGCTTCCCGCTCCTTCTCCTGCTGTACCTTTCCGTTTATGGTATCACTGAAAATCTCAACCTTCTCCTGCAGCTCCTCATTTTCCTTCGCCACTTCTACCTTTTGCGCAAGCAAATCCTCATTCTGTCGCACAAGTTCCGCTACGCGCGTCTCGAGCAGCGCCGCCTGGTCGTTGGCACGGCTCAGCTCCCCCGCCAGAACGAAGCAGTACGACAACGCCGCTATCGTCAAAATGGCGGCTGCCGCCAAAAAGACCACAAACACTCCCAGGCTTGTCGAAAAGTGTCTGTCTGTTCCTTTTGTCCCCTCTGACACGACCAGCACACTATAGCGAACCTTCTTACCCTTTCCTGTCTCCTCACCGGATTGCAACACTGACACCTCCCTCATCACAAATCGTTAACATGATCTCATCCTGTAAAACCTCATAGGCCAAAAAGTACACACCTCCCACTTACTGCAAAACATGGTTCCCAAAAAGCGAATCAGAATATCTTTACATTTGTTAAATGCTGTGCTATTATATTAATGCTGTATCGGACATCGTTCTCTCAATTCCTGCCGCAGGTGCAGGTTCAGGAGCGATTCCGAGAGGTTAGCTAATTTTTCTTGGAGGTTATATTATGAACAAAGGTACAGTAAAATGGTTTAACAACCAAAAAGGTTACGGCTTTATCTCTGACGAGGCGGGCAACGATATCTTCGTACATTACACAGGACTTTTGATGGATGGCTTCAAATCCCTCGACGAGGGCGCTGACGTGGAGTTCGAGATTGTGAACGGTGAAAAGGGACCGCAGGCGGTGAACGTGACCAAATTATAAGATTGCTGATAAAAGCTTCGTGACAAACATCACGAAGCTTTTCCTGAACCTGTCGGAAAGCGATTCAGCTCCCTATTCTTCTGAGCACCTCCTCAAAAACAAGCCTTCCGCCAAAAATGTCAAGTGCACTCCCGATCGTCACATTGATCTTCCCCCTGCCAAGCGTCCTCAACAGCTCGATATCTTCATAGCTGTGCACGCCGCCCGCGTACGTGACGGCATTCCTGCCCGGTCTGCCGCACCACTCCCCGAGCTGTCTGACAAGCATCTCCTCGATCCCCTGACTCTTTCCCTCCACATCCACCGCATGGATCAGAAATTCATCACAGTAGCCCATCAGCATGTCAAGCGTGCACTCATCCACCTTCTCCTCCGTAAACTTCTGCCAGCGATCCGTCACGATAAAATAACAATCGTTTCTCACGCGGCAGCTCAAGTCCAGCACAAGATGTTCTCTCCCCACTGCCCTGCAGATCTTGTTCAGATGCTCCATATTGATATGGCCATCCCGAAACACATAAGAAGTCACAATCACATGGGAAGCTCCCGCCTCGATATACGCGGCGGCATTGTCAGCATTGACGCCACCGCCGATCTGGAGTCCCCCGGGATAAGCTGCAAGCGCACGCAGCGCCTGATCCCTGTCCTCCTCATAATACGGGCTTGACGCAGGATTGAGCAGGATGATATGCCCTCCCTTTATCCCGTTATCCCGGTATAGCCGCGCGTAATGATCCGCGCCCTTCGCCGCCACAAAATTCTCCCTGGCAAGGTCATCCGTGTCGTCGAGCGAGCTGCCGACGATCTGCTTGACCTGCCCGTTATGTATATCTATACAAGGTCGAAATTCCATCAAAGCCTCCGCAATAACACGCGTTATCTAACAACATCCTTCATATCATATCTGCCCGCAGGTTTATCCTTCAGAAATTTTGCCGCCTGCACTGCACCTTTTCCAAAAAGCGCCTTGGAGTATGCCCTGTGCGAAAATGTGATCACCTCGTCCTCACCCGCAAAGATCACATCATGGTCGCCCACAATCGTACCGCCTCTCACTGCACTGATCCCGATTTCCTTGTCCGTGCGCTTTGCCCTCACCTGGCTCCTGTCATAGACATACTCATACTCGTTGTCAAATTCCTCATTGATACTGTCAGCGAGCGCAAGCGCCGTCCCGCTCGGGGCATCTACCTTGAGGTTATGGTGCTTCTCCACGATCTCGATGTCAAATCCCGACGGAACCAGGATCCCGGCAGCCTCCTTCAGTAGCTTGAGCAGCACATTGATGCCGAGCGACATATTTGCCGACTTGAGCACAGCCACACGCTTAGAGGCCTCCCCGACATGCGCAAGCTGCGCTTCCGAGAGCCCTGTCGTGCAGAGCACGCATGGGATCTGCCTCTCCACACAGTAGTCAAGAAGTCCGTCTACTGCCTCTGCTACGCAGAAATCGATCACTACATCCGCCGCAATATCACATGCCTCAATATTGGAAAACACAGGGTATGTATTCCTGATATGATCTGACGCGTCGACTCCCGCCACGATCTCGATCTCCGGATCTGACGCGATGATCCCTGTTATCATCTGCCCCATTTTACCGTTACATCCATGCATTATTACCTTTGTCATTTTAACATATCCTTTCACCTTGTCGTCCGTATGCAGACCATGCTGTCATCACAGAAGACCGTACTTCCTCATCGCCGCCTCGAGCTTCGCGGCAGTCGCATCCTCCATCTCTGTCAGCGGTCTTCTCAAAGGCCCTGCCTCCAGCCCCATCAGATTCATCGCCTTCTTGACCGGTATCGGATTGACCTCGCTGAACAGAGCTGCGATCAGTTCTATCGCTTCGAGCTGCAGTCTGGCACTCTCCTCGACCTCCCCCGCAAAATACTTCGCACAGATGTCATGTGTCTGCTGCGGCGCGATATTGGCAAGGACGGAGATGACACCCTTTGCGCCAAGCGACAGAAACGGCACGATCTGATTATCATTTCCAGAATAGACATCCACCTTCCCCTTCGCGAGCGCCATCAGTTTCGCGTACTGGATAAAATTGTCTGTCGCATCCTTCACGCCCACAATGTTCGGCTCCTCTTCACACAGCGAGACGATCGTCTCCGGAAGGAGATTCACACCGCCGGTCCTCCCCGGAATGTTGTACAGGATGATGGGGATCCGAACCGCCTGCGCGATCAGCTTATAGTGCTCCTTGAGTCCTTTCTGGGTAGCCTTGTTGTAGTAAGGCGTGACAATGAGCAGCCCGTCAGCTCCTGCCTTCTCCGCCTCCTGTGAGAGGTAGACCGCTGTCTGGGTGCAGTTCGAACCGGTTCCTGCGATCACCGGGATCCTCTTATTGACCTTCTCCACGCAGAAGCGGATACACTCGAGATGCTCCTCGTGTGTGAGCGTGGAAGCCTCGCCCGTCGTCCCGCACACAATGATCGCATCCGTACTGTTTGCGACCTGGAATTCGATCAGCTTCGCAAATACCTCATAGTTCACTTCCCCGTTCGGTTTCATCGGTGTGACGATCGCAACACCTGCTCCTTTGAATATAGACATACTAATCCTCCTTAAAAATACATTTTTCCTCCAGCTGAGTGACTTCTCTCCAGCTTTATTCCTGTGAGTGTCCGTGTGCAATCGAGCAGGGGGACAACCTTCTCCACTACTCGCCGCGCGCCCCGTTTTGCGGCTTAGGAACTGTAGAAAAATAACCGATGCAGCTTGGGCAGGATATTTTCCTACAGTTCCTTAGTTCCTCTGCACGGGGCTGCGCATAAAAGAAAACCGATCATCTACACACTAGATGGTCGGCATCATGCTCCCACAAAACGCAGCCGACCGGAAAACTCCGGACCCAGCTGATACTGATAGCTCTCCATCTGCTGATGACAGTCGTGCAGCTCTTAACTGCACGCCCAAGCAAAAGCCCCCAGGCTGCCCCTGCTTTCGGCGTCTTTTCCTTTCCTTCCCACCTAAACGGCACCTGACACCTGAATAGGAAGTACTGATAAAAAACGCAACCTCTACCCAATCTCTCAATCTTCTTTTATATTTTCTTATTATATATCTTAGCATGCAGGCTGTCAACCGGTAAATCACATAAAGGAGTCCCAAAAGACTCCTTTGCCACGGCTGTCCGGACTGCCGTCCGCACCTGCGAAGCGCAGGCACTAATATATCTTGTAATTGACTGCCTCGATCTTATAGATCTCGTCCGCCAGCTGGCAGACGTCGTCGTTGAGCCGTATTCCCGTCAAAATAATGTCCACATCCTCGGATCTCGCATCCAGGATATGCCGCAGATCCTCGATCGTTATGATGCCATTGTCAATCAGACCAAGGACCTCATCCAGGATCAGCAGACCGCATTCACCGGTCGTGAGAACCTTCTTTGCAAAATTGAGGCCATTTTTGATATTGTAGATCTCATCCTGCTTGCGCTCGTCAGAAAGCTGTGCAAATTCCTCCTCACTCTTCTCAAACCGAAATGTCTTGATCTCCGGCTCCAGCCTTTTGAGAAATTCCTCGTTCTGACATTTTTTCAAAAAATTGATGATCACCACATCTCTGCCCGTGCCTGCCACCTGGATCGCCCTGCCAAGCGCCGCTGCGGATTTGCCATGTCCTTCCCCACCGTATACCTGTACCAATCCTTTTTCCATAGACCTATACCTTATGTCCTTTCCTTATGACCGCACTCTTCTGCGCGGCCATGAACAATCGCCGTGACGCCCCGGATACCACCGCCGTCACCAATCATCACTGCGAACATGATAGCATACTGCATAGGATTTTGCAACGTTGATTTCTCTTTTATCTGTGCTGATGTCTCTGCAGAGTACTGTTCACGCCAACTGATCCTGGCGTGAACCTCTACAGCTCTTCCCCGCCCTCCTCCGGGAGTTCAAGCTTGCTGACGGAGACCTCATAGGCGATCCTCTTTTCCAGCTCATCCTCGGAAAGTTTTTTCATGTACTCCCTCGACTGGATCCGCCCCCACACCAGACAGCGCTCCCCCACCTCAAAGTTGGAGGCATAGCGGGCATTCCTTCCCCAGCAGATGCACGGGATATAATCCGACTTGCCATACGGACGGTTGACCGCCAGCAGCAGATCAGCGATCTCCCTGCCAAGAGGAGTCTTTCTATATACAGGTTCCTTGCACACATAGCCGTCAAGGAAGATCTGGTTCGTTTTGATGTTCTCGCTGATCTCCTCCACAAATTCGATCTCCCTCGCAAATACGGAGAGGACCAGTTTATTTTTATGCTCCTCGTGCCTGTTGTAAGAGCGGAACTGACCGTTCACCACCACCATCATGCCGCGAAAGTCCCCGCTTACATCGAGCAGCCTCTCTGAAATCATCACCGGAATGATATCCATGGACTCAGACAGCCTTGCCACCTGAATGTCAACCATATAGAAGCCCTCGCCAAAAATCTCATGGCTGAATGAGAACTCACTCACGATCTCTCCCATAACTGTCACCTGATTGTTTTCGATAACCTGCTCGTGATACCCGTTTTTTGTCTTTAATGTTTCTTGCATTCTCTTCATTCTCCCTTCGTTCTTGTAGTTAAATCATATGCCACTTTATACGGTAAATAAAGCTTGAAATATCGCAGGAAAAACGCTTATTTGCTACATTTCGACACGGTTCGACACCATGTGCCACAGATCGGTATCCCTTTAAGCCGCTTTTTGAGAAATGCCGTAGAAAAGTTTTTTTAACATTGCAAAAAACAGAGGTAAGTGCTATACTATTGTGCGTGTTTGAGGAGGAAGGTGTGAAAGAGAACTTTCACACTGCGGAGGATTATTATGGAGGATTTATCGATATGATACAGAAAAGAGAAGATGTCAGAAACGTAGCGATCATTGCCCATGTCGACCATGGCAAGACGACGCTCGTGGACGAACTGCTCAAGCAGAGCGGTGTGTTCCGCGAAAACCAGGAGATTGCCGAGCGCGTCATGGATTCCAACGACATTGAGCGGGAGCGCGGCATCACGATTTTATCAAAAAATACAGCTGTTATGTATAAAAATACCAAGATCAACATCATCGACACCCCGGGACATGCCGACTTCGGCGGCGAGGTTGAGCGCGTCCTCAAAATGGTAAACGGTGTTATTCTTGTCGTCGACGCGTTTGAGGGCGCCATGCCGCAGACCAAATTCGTGCTCAGAAAGGCGCTCGAGCTCAGGCTCCCCGTCATCGTCTGCATCAACAAGATCGACCGGCCGGAGGCGCGCCCTTCCGAGGTTGTCGAGGAAGTGCTCGAACTCTTTCTCGAGCTGGACGCGGACGATTCCCAGCTCGACTGCCCTTTCGTGTACGCTTCCGCAAAAACAGGGATCGCGTCTCTGGACGAGGACGGCGCAGGCGTCGACATGACACCGCTGTTTGAGACGATCCTCGACTATATCCCCGCGCCGGAGGGCGATCCCGAGGCAGGCACGCAGGTGCTGATCAGCACCATCGACTACAACGAGTATGTGGGGCGCATCGGTGTCGGCAAGGTTGACAATGGCACGATCGCCGTCAATCAGGAGGTCATCATCTGCAACCACCACGAACCGGACAAGCAGAAGAAGGTAAAAGTCAGCAAACTCTATGAGTTCGACGGGCTGAACAAGGTCGATGTCAGGGAAGCCGGCATCGGCTCGATCGTCGCCATATCCGGTATCTCGGATATCCATATCGGCGACACGCTCTGCGCCGTCGACAACGTGGTTCCCATTCCGTTCCAGAAGATCAGCGAGCCCACGATCGCCATGCAGTTTATCGTGAACGACTCACCGCTCGCCGGACAGGAGGGAAAGTACGTGACCAGCCGCCACATCCGTGACAGGCTGTTCAAGGAGCTCAACACGGACGTATCGCTGCGCGTCGAGGAGACAGACAGCGCTGATTCCTTCAAGGTTTCCGGGCGCGGCGAGCTGCATCTCTCCGTTCTGATCGAAAATATGCGCCGCGAAGGTTTTGAGTTTGCTGTCAGCAAAGCGGAAGTGCTGTATAAAACGGACGAGAACGGCAAAAGGCTGGAGCCGATGGAACTCGCCTACGTCGATGTCCCCGAAGAATTTTCCGGCACTGTCATCGAGAAACTGAGCCAGAGAAAGGGCGAACTGCAGAACATGGGCAAGGCAAGCGGCGGCTATGCCCGCCTGGAGTTTTCCATCCCGTCGCGCGGTCTGATCGGCTACCGCGGCGAGTTCATGACAGACACCAAGGGAAACGGCATCTTAAATACGATATTTGACGGTTACGGTCCCTACAAGGGCGACATACAATACCGCAAACAGGGCTCCCTGATCGCGTTTGAGGCGGGCGAGGCGATCACCTACGGTCTGTACAACGCGCAGGAGCGCGGCACGCTGTTCATCAGTCCCGGCGAGAAGGTATACTCCGGCATGGTCGTCGGCCAGAACGGAAAAGGCGAGGATATCGAGCTCAACGTGTGCAAGAAGAAACAGTTGACAAACACACGTTCTTCAAGCGCCGACGAGGCGCTTCGACTCACTCCGCCCAAGATCCTAAGTCTGGAACAGGCGCTCGACTTCATCGATACGGACGAGCTTCTCGAGGTCACTCCCGAGAACCTGCGCATCCGCAAGAAGATCCTCGATCCCACTCTGAGAAAGCGCGCCGGAATGAAGAAATAAATTATATAAAGTAACACGAACACTTCCCCTGCATATATTATAAAAAAATATGCAGGGGATTTTTATGTCTAATATTATGAAAGCCGAAACCCCGGCCTACTCCGGAGATCTAACCATCAGCGTCACGTCATCGCTGGGCTTTATCCCCGTAAATAATGCTACTATCACGATATCTTACTCCGGAGATCCGGACGCCGTCGTTCAGACACTTACCACCGACGACTCCGGGCAGACCTCCACGATATCGCTTCCTGCCCCCAATCTGTCCTACAGCACAGAGATCAGTGATGTCCAGCCCTACTCAGAATACAATATCTCCGTCACAGCCCCGGGATATGAACCCGTGTATATCTCCGGCACAGAGATCCTTCCCGATGTCACGGCTGTACAGCCCGTCACCATGAATCCGATCGAGGTCGAACCTCCGGGGGAGACCGAAGACGACATCGTCATACCTGACCATACATTGTATGGCGAATACCCGCCAAAAATACCCGAGGACGAGATCAAGCCGATGGATGAGAGCGGCGAGATCGTCCTGAGCCGCGTCGTGATCCCCGAATTTGTCATCGTGCACGACGGTGTTCCGCAGGACTCCTCCGCGCCTAATTACTATGTGCGCTACACGGACTACATCAAGAATGTCGTGTCGTCCGAGATCTATGCGACGTGGCCCGAGAACACGATCTACGCCAACACGCTGGCGATCATGTCGTTCACGCTGAACCGCGTGTACACGGAATGGTATCGCAACCAGGGCTACAACTTCACCATCACTTCCTCCACAGCCTACGACCAGAAATGGATCCGCGGCAGGAACATATACGAAAATATCAGCCGCATCGTGGACTCCATCTTCTCGAATTACCTGTCGCGCCCGGGCGTGCGCCAGCCGATCTTTACCTCCTACTGCGACGGGAACCGCGTCACCTGCAACGGACTCTCCCAGTGGGGAAGCAAATATCTGGGCGACCAGGGCTACACACCGATAGAGATCATACGTTATTATTACGGAAACGACATGTACATCAACTCCACCTCATACATATCAGGTGTTCCCTCATCGTGGCCGGGCTATGATTTGACGGTCGGTTCCTCCGGGCAGAAGGTACTGCAGATGCAGCAGCAGCTCAACCGTATCGCACAGAATTATCCCGCCATACCGCGCATCTCCGAGGACGGCGTCTTCGGAACCGCCACCGCCAACGCAGTGCGCACTTTCCAGCGCATCTTCGGTCTTGCGCCGACAGGGATCGTAGACTACCCTACCTGGTACAAAATTTCCGAAATCTTTGTGGGCGTGTCACGGATCTCCGAGCCGGGCTGAGCCGCCGGACGATTCATTTGAAATAGTACAGCCTTTCGATCTCCTCGATCGCGGCGCGGGCGCTCGTCGCCTCCACGATCTCTTTACACAGGCGGTCATACTCCCCGATCGGTGCTATGACCGTCAATTCCACATCCGCCGCATACACACTGTCTTCTATATTAATATCCCTGCCGGCAAGGATGTGCTGGATCTTCCCCACCGCATTGTAGTCTGTCTTGATCTGCATCTTGACGCCAAAGTGCTGCCGGGCAGTCCCGCACTTTGCAAGCGCTTCCTTGAGCACGCCGGAGTATGCCCGGACAAGCCCGCCCGTTCCCAGGAGCGTGCCGCCAAAGTATCTCGTGACCACCGCTGCGACATTCCTGATCCCGCTCCCCAGCAGTACCTCGAGCATGGGACGCCCCGCAGTCCCGCCCGGCTCCCCGTCGTCACTGCTTCTGGTGATCTGCGCCCTGCTGCCGATCACATACGCGGAACAGTTGTGCCTGGCGTCATAGTACTTTTTTTTCATCTCCTCTATGAACGCCGCTGCCTCCTCCTCGCTCGCCACAGGGCGCACCGTCGCGATAAATCTTGACTTTTTCTCCACCAGCTCCGCCTCCGCCCCGCTCACGAGCAGCACCTGATCCTCATATTCCTGACTGTTTGTCTCCCTCTCCATGACCGACCTCCATCAATAGTACGATTGAAATAATTCGATTTTCTTTTGATTATAACACAAAAACAGCACAAACCAAACCTGTTTAGACTGTATAAAATAAAAAATACAGGACTAAACTATAACTGTCACGATTCACGCGCAGCGCCGCACTTTTCACAGGAGAATATAAACTCTACATAAACTCTGTGTAAACTCTCTAAAAAAATCCTTTATTTGCGCAAGGTAATTTGCTATAATGAGAAGAATGAACGCAACTGTGTACGTATCAAAGCGTTACAAATGAAATATGTCTTACGGAGGTGATCCTATGAATTATGGGAAAAGAGGAACAACAAAGATCCAAAAATCCCTTACTTCAAAAACCATAAAATTCAGGAAAATGTTCTTTGTCACCGCGCTGAAGATCCTGCTGATCGGCACCCTGTCGATCATGGTGGTCGGCGTGTGTTTTGGGATCGGCGCTTTCAAGGGCATCCTGAGCTCGGCTCCCGACGTGGATCCCGCAACCGTGCTTCCGCGGGGATTCGCGACAGTGGTCTACGACGCCAAGGGCAACGAGCTGACGAAGCTGGTCTCTGCCAACTCCAACAGGAGCTATGAGAAGATCGACATGATCCCACAGTATCTCTGCGATGCTTTCGTCGCGATCGAGGACCAGCGCTTTTATGAGCACAACGGCATCGATCTGAAACGAATCCTGAGCGCCGGTGTCATGGTACTCCAGTCCGGTGAGCTCAAGCAGGGTGCTTCCACCATCACGCAGCAGATCATCAAAAACAATGTTTTTGACAACTGGACCAACGAGAGCGATATCCAGAAGATCAAGCGCAAGATCCAGGAGCAGTACCTTGCCCTCGAGCTTGAAAAGAAGATGTCGAAGGAGCAGATCCTGGAGATCTACATGAATACGATCAACCTCGGGCAGAATACCCTGGGCGTCAAGGCGGCGGCACTGCGCTATTTCAACAAACAACCCTACCAGCTCACGCTCTCCGAATGCGCTGTTATCGCTGCCACCACATCAAACCCTTCCCGGTACAACCCGATCTCCCACCCGGACAACAACAAGACTAGGCGGGATATCGTCCTTGAGTACATGAAGGACCAGGAGTTCATCTCGCAGGCTGAGTACGATGAGGCGATAGCGGACGATGTATACAGCCGCATCCTGGCTGTCAACGAAGAGACCGAGAACAATTCCGTCTATACATACTTTGTAGACGAGGTTACAGAGCAGGTTCTCGCGGATCTGATGGAGATAAAAGGCTTCAATGAGACACAGGCGCACCGCCTCCTGTTCAGCGGCGGTCTGAGCATCTACACCACGCAGGATCCCGACATCCAGGCGATCTGTGACGAAGTGTACAGCAACGAGGAGAATTATCCGGAAAACGTAAAATGGCTTCTGAGCTATGCGCTGACCATCGAGAAGGCAAACGGCGAAAAAGAAAACCACAGCACGGAGATGTACAAGGCGTACTACAGGCAGCAGAACGCATCGTTCGATCTGCTCTACGCGACACAAGACGAGGCGCACGAGGCGATCGAGGCGTACAAGCAGGCTGTGATGGAGCCGGGCGACAAGGTTGACGGCGAGCGCATCTCGCTGACACCGCAGCCCCAGGTATCCATCACTGTCGAGGACCAGTCTACCGGATATGTTGTGGCGATCGTCGGCGGACGCGGCACCAAGGAGGCAAGCCGCACCCTCAACAGAGCCACGAACACGACCAGACAGCCCGGATCCACTTTTAAGATCGTATCCACCTACGCGCCCGCGCTCGACAGTGCCGGTCTGACACTTGCCGATGTGCAGAACGATGCCCCCTTCAACTACACAGGAGGCAGACCGGTGAGAAACTGGTGGGGCAGCAATTACAGAGGGCTCCTGAGTCTCCGGTACGGTATCGCACAGTCCGCAAATGTTCTGACAGTCAAGACGCTCACCCAGATATCCCCGCAGCTTGGTTTTGACTATCTCCAGAACTTTGGTTTCACGACGCTTGTCGAAAAGCGTGTGGAGAAGGACGGCTCTGTCGTCTCCGACATCGGACAGCCTCTCGCGCTCGGCGGCATCACGGACGGCGTTACCAACTTGGAGCTCAATGCCGCATACGCGGCGATCGCCAACCAGGGAACCTATATCAAACCAAAGTTCTACACAAAGATCGTAGACCATGACGGAAATGTCCTGATCGACAACACCGCACCTGAATCCAAGCAGGTGATCAAGCAGTCGACCGCATGGCTGCTCACCAGCGCCATGGTCGATGTCGTCACGACCGGAACCGGCGGCTCTGTCAATTTCGGGAATATGGCGATCGCAGGCAAGACAGGCACGACATCCGACTACAAAGATGTGTGGTTTTCAGGCTACACACCCTATTACACCGCGACGACATGGACCGGCTATGACAACAACACGAGCATGAAATCTTCTGCCGAAAAGAACCTGTCCAAAACCATGTGGAAGAAAGTCATGTCAAGGATCCATGAAAACCTTGAGTACAAGTCCTTCCCTATGGCAAACGGCATCGTCACTGCCTCCGTCTGTTCCAAATCCGGCAGACTGCCCATCGCAGGTGTGTGTGATGTACAGGGAAGCGTGAAGACAGAATACTTTGCGGAGGGAACCGTTCCCACGGAATACTGCGACGTGCACTACTTCTCCAACATCTGCCAGTACACCGGGCTCACCGCGACGGAGGAGTGCCCCTTCAAGCAGGCATCAGCCATTGAGCAGGTGCCCGCGCGGCTCCAGGACAACAACCTTGCCTCCGCCCTCACAAGCCTTCCTGAGACCGACACTGTCGACACCACACAAATGTGTCCTCATGACTCGGTGTTCATGACAGCGCCAAACGCGCAGGAAGTCCTCCAGCAACAGATCCTTGAAATGCAGCTGCGCGCAGCCGAGGCTGCTGCGCCGCCCCAGGCACCCGCAGAACCTGTATCTGACACCGATTAGGTACAGGTCGCGGCACACAAAAAAAGAATATCCGAAAGGATATTCTTTTTTTAAGCTGCTAACCGGAATCGAACCGGTGACCTCAACACTACCAATGTTGCGCACTACCGACTGTGCTATAGCAGCATCACCGAAAAATATAATACCACAATCAGCAGATCCTGTCAACTACATCATCAATATTTTGTTGGCTTTTTATCATCCCAGGTTACTGTTCACGCCCCAACTAATTCTGACACAATTTTATGTAATGAAGGCGTAAACAGCAACCCATTTGCACACAA